>RCNJ01000067.1_pt1:0-17500 | contig 89952 bp, 75 predicted proteins | sample 2041171 | NCBI WGS metagenome assembly RCNJ01 (sample SAMN09708213, study PRJNA481090) | feces metagenome | biome: feces | host: Pygoscelis adeliae | place: Antarctica: Rookery Lake | collected 2010-03-01 | reverse complement strand
GCGCCCTCCAACTCTTTCTCTCCCTCCTCGTCCTCGGCATCACAGCTTACGGGATGTACTACCGGTCCGCGTCCGGAATCCTACTCACACTCGTCACCGTAAAGTTTCCCGAGCATTATGAGCCCTTCCCCCTATCACACACTCTCTTCTTCGATACCTTTCTGCCGACTTACGGGTGGAATTTGACTTTGAACACTGTGCGTATGCTCAACCAGCATTTCCGAAACAGCCGATTCGCTGACAGCCCCAGCAGATTAGAGAGAATGAAAGCTGACAGAGGATGACTAGGCGATAATATCCACCTTCCACCTCCTCTACACCATTCTCAGCACCCACATCCCCAGCCTCGCCAGTTCATACGACTACTACGCCCTCTTCCTCCTCGAACTCGTTTCCACCGTCCTCTGGGCCCTCTCCTTCTGCCTCCTCGCCGCCCAAACAGCCTTAGCTCGCGCAGTAGATTACGCCACAGTCTGCAGCGCATCGGGCTACTGCTACGCCACCTCCCTACGCGAAGTCGAGCGGATGTTCTTCCGACTCATGGGTGCCGCGGCCGGACTCTGCGGGCTGTTGTTCCTGCTGTATCTTATCTCTTTGCCGATCTACGCGACGGCTATTATTAAGCATAGGAATGAAGGCGGAAAGGATAAGCCACTTACGCCGAGCCAAGAGCACCCGAGTCCGTTTAGTTTTGAGAGGGAGGGGAGTATTGATATTGAGAGGATACCGAGCCATGCTGGGAAGAAGGCAAAGAGGGAACATACAGGGAGGGAAGAGGCGGATAGAGATATTGCTATGATGGAGCTTGAGCCCGCGCTCGCGCCATATGTTCGTGGACCGCCGGAATCTTCGCCAGAGCAGGGAGTTGGGAGGGCCGTGTAGAGGTCGAAGGGGTGGAGGAGTTTGGCGTGTTCTGCTTTCAGCTCTGGAGTTATGTGCGGTGTGTGGGTGCGGGTGTCTGGTGGACTTGTTTGAGCTGTTAGGGCTTTGCGTGTCAGCGGTTAGCGAGCATCCGTTGGTTGTAGGATCTTGCTTTGTCCTTCTAGATGTGGTTTGTTTGAGCTGAGCCGTCTTGCCCTTTTTTTAGGCCTGTTGGTTCTCTTTGGTTAGCAGTTCTTATGTCGAAATATCATCGTCGATTTTGCAGTTAGATCCCTGCGCTGCTCGTTGCGTGCTATCTGATCTGGACTTCTGCTTACTGGCTGCAACTCGGATATGCCGAATTTTGAGTTTGAGCAACCCAATACAGTGCAGTGCTCAATGTATTTCTTATTTCCGTCGTCCACTTTTCGAGTATTAAGAAGGCCAGAAAAAACTGCCGGCAGCCTCAACGAGGGTTTTGACGGTTGCAATGGAGAGTAACTTAGTACTATTAGTGTGTTTATTTCAAGTGGCTGTTCAATGAAGATTTCCAACTGCGTGCAGCACGGACTCCTTTGTCCAAGGTAATGACATCGGGTCAAATAGAGCTCCTTTGACATCAATAAGATATGATGATTTCTATTCTTATGTTACATACCATCACACTCCTGCTCCTCTCTTTTCCCGTTTTCCTCGTCTCCTCTTCTCCTCTTCTCCTCGTCTGGACAACCCTTTGCTCTCTGCCCACTCTCAAACAAGAACTCTTGGGGTATCCTAAAGCATCATGCTTCCTCAAACAACTCTTCACACTCTCACCACCCTCCTTGCACAACCTTCCCACAGCATTGGATGGCTCTCCATGACACCTCGTCTACTTCGCAGCTAATCCCCTCAAAAGAAATCCCCATGCTGAAAAGCCTCCATCTTTCGTCTTTGTCGCAATATTAACGAGTGTAGCATCTATCGTCCCTCAATCGGTATCCTATCGGCATCAACGCTTTTGACGCTCGCTCAAATGAACCAAAAGTGAATGTTCTCCTCCCCCGCCAGGAGACCCTCCCTCCCTCCATCCCTCCCTTCCTCCCTTCTTCCACGCCCCTCCTCACACACTCCTACTCTCCTTTAATGGATCAAAAGCATTAGCAACAACCCGCTCCACAACCTCCTCAGCCGTCGCCGACTGCAGCTCAGCGGCAACGATGTTGTGCGGTGTCGCTGGAACGGTCTCCTCCTCCTCCTCCTCCTCCACCGCCTCTTCAGGTACCTCCTCAATACTCCTCCCCCTAATAGGCGTAGCGGGCACACTCGGATCCGGGGTGAAAAAATGCGCCTGTAGATGCTTCTCGTCCCCACCCTCGCCCTCCTCGTCCACAGTAGGTGGTAGTGGAGTGCGGCGGCCGTCCGAGAATGATACCGCGGCGTCGGAATCAAGTTCTATAACCGAACTGCCGCCCAGGAGCGAAGAATCAGCGGCGTCTCCACTCCCTTGCTTAGCATGCACGCTCAGTCGTTTGTGAAGCTCTCTGAAAGACTTAGCAGTAGCAGTGTTCGTGCTCGCAGTGCTCTCCAGTCTCTCCCTCCCCTCCTCGCCCTCTTTAATAGGGAATACAAAGTCCTCGCCCACATGTCTCTCACTCGGCCCATCCCTACTCGGCCCTCGAAATTGTGCAGAAGGTTGGTGCGGCTTAATAGCCCTCAACCTCTCCTCCGGGCCCATGCCGCTCAAGGCGTCGCCGAAGGTGATCACAGATGCTTTCTTGCCATGGACGACGAAGGAGCCTGTCCCGCGGCTAAGTTGGTCATCTTTACCCAGGTGATTCTCTTCACTGAGAGAGTCTCTGCACTTGCCAGATGTAGAGTCACGGCCCTTTTTGCTTCCGCGCTGGACGGGCACATGGGCATCCCTCAGCGTGCGATGTATAGAGCGGCGTATCTTCTTCCCCCTATCATCCTCCTTCTTCTCCTTACCTCCCTCCTTTTCTTTACCGTTGTCATCGGCTGCAGCGGTGGCAGGGCCTTCGAGGTGGTCGATCGGTTTGTCGGCAAGCTCTTCGATATTATTGGCCTCGGTCTTAACACCCGTCCTCGTAGCGTCAAGCAAGCCCTCCTGATGAAGTACATGATGCTCATTAACATCCTCCTGCGGATTTGACACGGCTCTATGTCCATCCCCCTGGCTCATCAAACGATCGTGGCGCATGCTTGGGAAGCTCGACATGTGAGAAAGGACTGGACTCGTTGGGCCTTGGCCAGACATGGCGGATGGCTTAGAGGATGTCGAAACCTGCTTTTGGAGGCCACCGTGGTAGTCAAAGGGTGGGAGTTCCCATGCAGCTTGCTGGCGGTGGAAAGAGGAGACGGACTCCATGCCGGGGGAGATGTGGGAGTCCACGATATCAGCCGCCGTAGTCGCTGTGTTTAGAGTATGTATCGATGGTCGACGATCAGGTGGGGTTTGCGGTCGGAGGTGTGGTGTTGCGGAGGGCGATTTCCTAGACTCTACCTTGGCAATTGTCTCGGATTGTTCTGCGGTCGGGGAAGTAACGGTGTGCGTCGCAGCGCTGGTAAGTACCGGTTCAAGCTTGAGTTGCGGCGTGTGCTTATTCTCCTCCTCGAGATCCATGGTCAGGATATCGCGGTGGCATTTCAGGCGCCACATCTCCATGCGGCTCCATTTGAGTTTTGCAGACATGCGGCCGGCAGCGAGAACAACATTTTCACGGGTCTTGGGATGGGTAGGTGCGAGGATCTGGAGATGACGGGCATTCCTCAACATGGCGTCGAGTTGCTTTGTCTGCGCCACCAACTTAGCCTCCTGATCAGCAATCTTGGAAAGCATGATCTGTCTCCTGGCCACGAGGATATCTTGCGCCATCTGCGCGTCGATCTGGCCCCTCATAATGTGAACATCGCCCGAGGGATGTGCGATGGTGTTAGAGTCAGCACTACCAAGTCGGCGAATGCCTCTTGTTTTCTGTCCATCATAGTTCCCACCAACCACACCCCTCATCCTAACACCCGCAGTGCGGAAGGCAGCAGCATAATTAAGCTTCGCAAGCCAATCGTTCATCTCGGCCTCATCATCCGCCAAGAAAGTCTCCTCAAATCCCCCATGACGTACAAACAAGAAAGCATTCTTATGCTTCTTATACGTCGAGTCCAGCAGAGCCACCGCATCATCGGTAGACATCAAAGCATCCGGTTTAAACGAGTCAATCGGTGGCTTGAAGATGACTGGGATCCCATCGTTCCCCTTCTTGATATGGTCATCATGTTGATGTATCAAGCTCTTAATCCACGTCGTGTTGCGGAAGAAGTAAAGCTGTGCGCCTGTGAGAATAGCGCCCCATTCTTGCCAGGGTGAACGAGTCTTCTTCCTCTTTGGATCTTTGCGCCACAGCAGGCCGACCTTGGTAATTTTGATGTCGACAACACCGGGACGTGCATCTTGGGGATTTTCCACGGTCCTGTCCGACATGAACGCATCTGGGCGAGATCTGGCGGATATTATCTGAAGGATTCCTGTTCTAAAGAATGTCTTCTGAAGGTCTTCTAGGTTGAGCTCCTTGGCGGTGCCGATGTAGTTGTAGTGCTCCTCGACTTCCATGACTTCCTTGAGGTTAGGACGTAACGTATCTAGCTTGCTGTCTATGATGAGTGTGTATGGATCGACTGGTTCTTTGGATGCTCGCTTAGACGGATCTAAGCCGGGGCGTGGGAAGAGGCTCTTCTTCTTAGTCCTGTGCTGAACGATACGCTCGCCGTTGATATCCAAATCATCCTCAACGTGGATGAAAGGGGTATACGAAATATTATCGTAAAAGCACTCCAGAATCTCATCAAAAGTGCCCTCTCCACGCGTATTTTTGACGTAATCCGCCTTCTGCATCTTATACTTGTTGTTCTTATTAAAGACATCAGTATGCAAGATCAAAAGGGAAAACGCAATGAAGTATGCCTGCTCAGGATTGGCATAAATGCCAGGATTACACTCGTGGTATCTGTCTGCAAAAGCTTGCACACATCTATCAATATGCTGCGTCTCCTTGGGCAGTTCAGCCTCCATCAAGAGTTTGCGGAGGGCCATATCCATTGGGTCACCAAAGAAACCAAAGCTGCGCATGTAACTTCTGAGGACTTGCTGGGAAAATGTATCACTTCCTTTAGATAATACACTCGCCACAACACCACGGCTAACAGCTTCTTCTAGTCTTTGGAGATACTTGGCCGGACTATCGTCCTGATGTCTTTCTGGTACAACGATTGGCTCTCTTGCTATCTGCATAGAGTCGGTTTTGGAAGGCCCAAACATAGGACTGGACTGCCCAGAAGGAGTTGGGTCTGCTCTCAAGCGTGCTGGTAACGAAAAAAGATCACCAAAGCTCTTTCTGGCTGTGGATGTAGAAGTGCGGCTCGATGGTAGGGGTGGGGTCTCCCGAGCATCATCTACAATCGGGTTCCTCAACGATGTGACTGTTGAAGATCTACCACGGAGGCCAAGCTTCGCCCGTGCTGGAGATGATTTGTTTGATGCCACGGAGGCAGTGGAATCTGCCCTAATCAACGGTGTTCCCGGAGTAGCAAAGAGCATCGCTGCTCTTGCCATAGCATTTCCTGAGCCTCCCGAAGGCGGCGCAGCCGGAGTTCTCAGGTTCGCAGCCTCGCCAGTTTGTCGAGCACGCAACGTTTGTAATTGCGCCGCTGACTCCACACTTCTCCTGCTAGCAACACTTCCGAACTTGTCCGCTGCTGGCATCTCATGTGCCGGATCATTGTGAACAACTTTTGGCGGAAGTGGAAATAATGGTCCAGGCTTCTTGCGCCGTGGTAAACGAAAGAATGTAGTGGTGGTTTGTGTCTGTACCGTGGTGGTGGTGGTTTGCGCGTAGACAGCATGTTCGCTGGAGCTACCATCGGATCTCGAGGACTCCGAGAGTCGGTTTATAGGTAATGCAAGCTGAGAGCTGCCGTCTTCGCCGTAGGCGGGTGGTGGTGGTGGATGACCATGATTACCCTCGTGTGGTTGTGGCTCCCCGAACGTAACGCCTCTGGTGCCGGGTTGCAGGCTGCCCTCGGAGACCGTCTTCCTCCTTTCTTTCTTCCCGGCGGCAATCAGCTCGTCGAAAGCGCCCGGCTTCTCTGATTTCTTGAGCGTCGGGAACTTCATTTTGGGCTTCGGCCCGTTGTTTACGGCATTGGCGTCGAGAGCAGAGGCGGTAGTTATAATATCTGGGGCTTGTTTACTGTCAGAGAGGGTGCTTGTTTATAAAGGAGTGGTGTTTACGCAGGCGGCATTGAAGCTGAGGCACAAAACTTAAGCGGGACTTATGTAAACAACAGAAAGCACGACTCACTCTTTGGAACGGGCGGCGCGTCAGCTGCAGCTCCTACTGCTCCGGCTTGCGACCTCGCCTTTAACGCCAACTGCGAGTCTGAGGCATTTCTGAACTTGAGCATAGAAAACCGCTTCTGCTTGATACTTTGAGTCTGGACTGGAGGAGACACTGGGCGCTCTTGCTCAGGCTGTTCAGGCGCACTTATGTTTTGCTCAGACGGCGAAGACACAACTACTGCAGGAGTGGAAGCTGCCGGGGTTTGATCTTGGAACTCGGACAGATCTCTACGGGGTAGCTGTTCGCTATTGCGCGACGAGTGCTTCGCAGACAATGTCGTCGGACTACCCGACGCCTCTGGTATAAACATTGAATGTGGACGGTTAAGGTCAGCTTCGCTAGCTAGACCGCGACGGCGCTTGAGTCCGGGAAGAAGAGGCATCTGAACGAAAGGCAAGGGCAGCTTTCTACAATGTCGCTACGACTTAATCGATCATGTTCGGCCAGCCACTCAATCGTCTATAGTATGCAGTAAAAAAGGTGTATGTGCGACTAAGATGCGCTCGTATATGATGGTGTAAATAGTGGATTTCGTCTTCGGCCAGCCTAGCTCAAGTCGCGCGCCCAGCCCAGGGATTCTTCTCCTGATGTGCAGGTACTGCCGGATACAAGGGTTTGAATGGCGCAAGCCGCGCTGGAGAATCAGGTCAACAGGGACGAAGTACGGGAGTTGGCGAGTTGAAATGGTTAACAGGTTGGTGAATTGAATAAGTGTGCTGGGGATATTTGTAGGCTTGTCTCGGAGCTGTGCCTGTGTCCGTCTAAAGAGATACGGATCCAATGGTTGTTGTGTGTAACTCTTTGGTAATATAACGAGCGACGATGAAGATGGTTACAGGAATTCCCGATAGAAAGCAGTTGGGTCTGAGGTGACAGGGCCACGGAATTGTGGTGGGTTGAATTGGGACTTCTTCGGAGGTATGAAGCTACAATTGAACATCTCCAGGGTCGAGATGCGGTTTAGCGTCTGTCTATAGGGGTTCCAGAATGCGACCTAGAGCTAAAACTAGTGGTGGGGAGGCAGGCGGGTTGTGTGGGCTGAACCAGTGTTGGACGGTAAGATATTGCTGAAAATAGATACGCTGGAGATGAAGAGCTGGGCAGTGGACAACAGCAAGTGAAGATTGTCGCACAACACACAGCTGAATCACGGTATTGAAAGTATTGTCGACTTTTGATTCATAGCACAGTGATTCAAAGACACTCTCGGATTGCTTAATGGGGACTTAAAAAGGCTGGTGGTTGTCCTCCTCAAAGTTCAGTCAAGGCACTGGCAGCATCATCGCTCGGACCCAACTCAGCCACTCGCTTCTCCATTGCCAAGGCCTGTCAAGACTCCAAGCCTCCAAGGCCATCGAATTCAATTCATGGTTGCCTCAATGCCTTGCTCCATCTGATACGAGAGAACCACAACCAACCTCACCCCATCACCAAGACAATTACGACAACGACAATACCAACCAGTTAGACATCAATCAACACTTATGGTATCAAAATAAGGATCACGACACTAAGCATTGCCTTCAACTCACACGGCACCTCCACAGCTTGGAGGCTACAACCGGTGCCATGCGCATCACCAACTCCAGCCCAACCCAGCTTGCTATCGCGGCGCTCCTTGCGGTCGCACCATTATCAACCACAGCCATTCCATATGACGCCACGCTGCCAAATCCAGCATATCGCCATGAATCCCGCCAAGTACAACCAGCACAAAGAGCACAAACCAGTATCTTCCCACAAATAACCTGGTTACGAGACTCGGTAGTCGAATACTTCTTCCCACCAACGCCCAAGATCGAAACCCCAAAAGACTTCAAAGTCGAAAAACGACCACCCGGATCCCGAGTCCCAGCGAAAGTCCGCGCACGCTATGGCAAAGATGTAGTCCTGCGCTTCAGACCAAGCACAGAGGAAGAAGCAGACATATTAAAAGCAGCAGCGAACACCCTCTTCGTCGACATCTGGGCCACGAGCAATGAGGGCATCGATCTCCGCATCTCCGAGGACGACCTCCCTACCCTCCTCGCGCTGATTCCCAAGGCGCTGAATGATACACATTACCGTCTCATCCCGGATCTGTCGGATGCGATCTACAAGACGTATCCGAGTCCGAACGCCAAGTTGCCGAGTTTCAGCAAAGCGCAGGTCAAGAATGTGGTGAACCTTGATGGGAGTCTGAGGGTTGAGGGAGGGGATAATGAGAATATATTCTTTAAGGAGTATCAGCCACTTAGCGTTATTGTTCCGTGGATGAAACTCATGGCCTCCATGTTCACCACTCACGTCCAGCTCATCACAATCGGCATAACCTACGAAGGGCGGGAGATCCAAGCCCTTCGCGTTGGAGTCATGCCTTCCAATAACCAGGAAGTGCCAATGGGGAGGAAAACAGTCATGGTTAACGGGGGTTCGCACGCCAGAGAGTGGATATCCACCAGTTCAGTAACTTACATTGCATGGTCCATGATTACGCAATACGGCAAGAACTCGGCGATCACGAAATTAGTTGAGGGTTTCGACTGGGTCTTCATCCCCACCCTCAACCCAGACGGATACGTCTACTCCTGGGACAACGATCGTTTATGGCGCAAAAACCGCCAAGCCACCTCCCTTCGTTTCTGCAAGGGCATTGACCTCGATCGCTCATTCCGGTACCAATGGGACGGGGCAACCTACCAGTCAAACCCCTGTTCTGAGTCATTTCCCGGAGAGGAGCCGTTCCAGGGTAAGGAGGCGCAGGAGTTTGCTAATTGGGCAGAGAACGAGGAGAAGAATAATAATGTGTCTTTCGTCGGACTTTTGGACTTGCACAGCTATAGTCAGCAGGTGTTGTATCCGTACTCTTACTCCTGCGATGTCGAACCACCGACCCTCGAGAACCTGGAGGAGCTGGGTATTGGTCTTGCGAAGGCCATCCGTGTCTCGAGTGGCGAATATTATACCGTCATGAGTGCCTGCGAGGGAGGTGTCGGCATGTTTGGCAAACTTAACCCACTCAAATCCCAGACCGAGTCCACCAAATCCACCAAGTCCTCCAAGTCCAAATCCAAAAAGTTCAAGAGCCAATCTCTACAGGAGTCCGGGGGTGGTTCAGCGATCGACTGGTTCTACCACGAGCTGAAGGTCAGGTATGCGTACCAGCTGAAACTGAGGGATACGGGCTCGTATGGCTTCTTGTTGCCGAGTGAGAGTATTGTGCCGGTGGGCCAGGAGGCGTTCGATGCTGTGAAGTATTTTGGGGCGTGGATGGCGGGGAACAAGGGGATTGAGAGTCAGGAACTCGAGATCGAGGAAGAGGAGAATGATGAGGGGTTGGGGAAGAGTGTTTGGGAGGAGATGAAGAAGGAGGGGGAGTTTATGGAACTCGATGCTGTTGTTGAGGCTAAGAAGGCATGGAAGGATGAGGAGAGTGAGGGGAGTGAGGATTGGGTGGTTGTGGAGAAGGAGAAGGGTGAGAAGCCCAAGGTTGAGGATATGGAAAGTCTGACGGAGTACGAAATTAGACTGGGTGAGTCGTGGGAGTTGAAGAGGAGGAGAAGATAAACCTGTATAGGGAGGGTCAGTGCTGAAGGCGTTGGTGGAGCTAGAGGCGCGAGTGTTACCACATACATGAAGTGGTTCGAAAAATCAAAGCGTAATGACTCTTAAGTAAGAAATGTATCACTACACGCGCCGTATGCTGTTGGATGACAATAGTAGTCGATGACACAATGTGAAGCAAGCATACATTAAGCACAGTTCCAGCATTTCACCTGGCGGACGAGCATGTCGGCAACAATAGATCCGTGCTAGCTGACGTGAATGTATCTCGGCTCCGCCAAGTTATAATTAATCACTGTACACGTCACTCTCTCAACTGGTTGGCCCATGTTGCTAGATCGCTGAGCCCTGGCCATAGTTCAGTTCCCCTCTCCAGTATCCGCCCAAAATTAACACCGCACCACCCCCAAGTATAACACGTTATCACGTCACACCATGTTGGTGTTGCGCCGTGGTATCCTCCCCTCTCATTCACCCTCTTATCCCTGCCCGCCCCCAGCCCCACCCTCTGGCTTCCATGTCGTTCGTCGCTGGGCAGGGGCGGCAGGTCGCTGATGGCTGCGGAGAGAGTGACCTGGTATATTCGGAGGAGCGAGCCACGGATTTGCCGAGGAATACGCCAGAAGCTGTAAACGAGGGTGGGAAAGGGGCGTGCGGGACATGGTAACTGGTCTGATGATTTTCAGTAGGTTATGGACGGCTTCTGGGGTGCTGGACTGAGATGTGGCGCGTTGGTTGGGGTGGCTGGGTTGATGAGCTCGGAAAGCGGGATGGGCTGGGCTGGGGGTGGGATTTATGCGTGGAGAATGGAGCGAGGAGATGGCTGAATGATTATGGTTGAATGGGTTGTTATTGAGGCTTATTATGGATAGCTGAACCTGTGATTGACATTCACTTTGTGTGTGGAGATGAATTCCTATACACGACGCTCGCATAGCATGTTTGCTACTACACTTTTTAGGACCGAGGGACTGTTGTTAAGAATTGGATCGTTGGAAGTCACTCGCTATATACGCAAGTACGCACTGATTAGAGAAATGGTCAAGCCAAGTAAAGCGGAGGTTGCCTCATCACGGTTGTACTCCTCCTTTTGACTCAAACCATTCACCATTAGTGGTCAAGTTGATTTGTAAATTTTGAAATGTGTTGTTAGGATCTCATCATCTTTACCTTTGCTCATATCTTAATGTAGTTCCTGGGGACAACTCCCGTCGCCAACCATATCTACCCAAGATCCCTACTCCTCTCCATTCCCAGCTCAGTTCCAGCTCTATCCCAACCCTTTTTCTTTTTCAGCCAAGGAGCAGCCTCCTTAAATAACAATCCATACAACAAGGACAGCACCAATCACACGTGTGGCAGCTTAGCACGTCGCACCATGTCCCTGCGCCATGGTAGCCTCTCGGACTTATTCATTCATCTGGATCTGACTCCGCCTCAATCCCACCTCTTTCTAGGTCATTCATCTTCTGCTGCTGAGTTTTGTTATGCGTTCTGAAGTGGTTCCTGGGGTGGATGAGCAGATGGGCTTCGAGGGTCTGAGAGATCTAAAGCGTTTGGGTATGAGAGCCATGGATTGAAAGGCCAGGAGTGCGGATGTTGGGCTGAGGGGTGCCAAACTGGTGGCAAGAACAGGCCAAATTTAGTGGAATGGTGTTTTCGCTGACGGCATAAACTTCTACCTTGAGGACTGAGTGGTTGGCGGGACGTCGTCTAGTTGGTGCTTGTTGAATTAAGTCAGCTAAGCCTGCGGGGGGGGTATGTTTTATGTTAGAACAAGCGGGAAAGGTCAGAGTGAATGATAAGCAGGCTGAATGCTTCGTGCTGCGTCTTGGTGATGGGTAACTGAGATGATCAAAAATTTGAATCGAGGAAAGGGAAACCCGTGTATCAATGTGCAATAGTTAGCCGCCAGTTTTTTCGAGACCAAGATGGTAATTATTATGTGGCAACCTCGTTATAAACGGCATTGAATGCAGGCGTATTGCCAGAGATGTAGTAGAAATCAGGCAATGATAACAGAAGCGGAAGGTAGTGAAGGCAGATGACAGCAGCAGGAGGGGATGAGATAAAGCAGAACGACGTAAGATCTCGACGCTGGCAGGCGTTCATAGTTACGACAGGCATTGGAGCTCCGTTGACGACGGAAAAGAAATGTTAAAAAGTGCTAGTAAGGTAGCTGTGTGCATACCGGATATCGCTGGGGTTTGAGGCACAAGTCCTCAGAATCGTAGGCAAGATTCCCTATCACCTGCAGCACATTTATGCATCAAGTGCACCAAAAGCAAGCCACCCCCAACCAGAAGCTTGGACCAACCAAACGGACTTTCCGGCAGCACGAGTAGTAGCGCTGTTGCCATCCAGGAAACTCGTAATTGCGCCAAGCCACCAAGGTAACAGCAGAAGAGGATTGTGGGTTTCCGTAAGAGTAGTGGCTGCCCTTGACACAATTCTTCATGTCTCGCTCGTGCCCTTCTGATTCTGCAGTGTCCTAAACACATTCTGCTTTAGCATTAGGTTGTCCGATGAGGCAAGTGCTTCAGACATGCAGAGTGACTGGCCTCACGATGGGTATCTGGGAACAAATACGCTACTGCGAGTACGACGCAGCAACCTGCGTCGTAGTCACTCATATCAGCACAACTCCATATCCACTTTCTCCAGCTGTCAGCATCACCACAGAATCCACTTAATCTCCTAAAGTTATTTCTTGTCTCCTCTCTCCACACACCGCTGCACCACGTCTCCATTTGCCTTCCTTTGCTCCGATCTCGCACGGCGTCACTTTACTCTAGCCCTAAGAGGCATCTCCTTTCCCGAAGATATCTCTCAAGGATTCAAGTGATTGCGACGAAGCAGTATGGACGTCATGTCACCTTAGCAACGCCCATATCGCTTCGAATAGCGAAATATATCGTCAGAGTTATGCAAAACCTGTATCGCGACATTGATGATATCCACATGTCAAGCTGCAAGCACGCCTTATTGAGTTAGAACCGTACATCATGACAGGTGGATGTCTCACGGTTTGCCGGTTATCACGACCCCTGAGCCGATCGCTTGGACGGACAAAACGGGTGTAAAGTTTCGGTGAGTTTTATTTTTGATGTTTTGATAACATTCTGATCATGTTTCTTTGGTGGCTCACTGCACTGACAAAGTTGTCGGTGTGCTCACTATTTGCGCCTTGTGGGAGCTTATCAAATCGAGAAAGTTGCGACGCAACAAGTTGGCAACCCCGTGACATCCTAGTACCCTCAATATTGCATCTCGATTTGACGACGCCAATGCTCTTGAGAGAAAGGCTGAACAGTTACTCATAAAGACCAACAATGCCATGATCTTTTTCATCATCTGGTAGCTAGCTATTGAATGATGCGATTCAAGTAAAAAGAACGAAATGAAAGAAGACGAGTATTTGCCAATGGCCACGAGTCGCGAAACAGGATGGCAGACGGCGCGAAAATGAACGATACCTTGATAATGATCATGAGTGATATGAGGGTCGTGCTTCAAAGTACCCCTATCTTACTCGCAATGCAGAGTTCGGTAGAGCTGGTAGTCATTGCGACATAGGAGCAAGAATAATCTGTGTGGTGATGTGCTCGCACGAGTATTCTCAAACAAGCGCGATCCTGCTGGCATTAAAGTTGCCTTAGTGCCATTTTTAGCTCTTTACTGTAAGAACCCGCCCACTTGGCCCCAGCACGGCGAGTGAAACGATTGCTCAATTGCCGCCGGAGCGGGTCCTGCCGACGAGCACGCAATTCTCAGCGGGCAAGCTGTGGTGGCGGAACAACAAAAGTGCGGGGTACGAACGGCTCAGTTTGAAAGGAGAGCGATACACAATCACCCGTCGTTAGCACTATCTCTGCAGCATATACCACACCACCGAATTAGATCTCTATTTGTAAATATACTCCTTATTGGTAGACCATTCTGACATCTATCTCGCGATAAAATCATCAGCTTGCGACACTTTCCACAAAGAAGGTCAAAGCGAACGTCTATCAGCCTTTATCAAAAGACGGCCCGTTGCGGGTCCCTGCACTGTCGACATCGCACGCCATCGACAGCTCGCCTCGCATCAGACGCCACTATCCACCAGTGTGCACGCTCGAGATTTGCCTTGCTCGAAAGAGTTTCCTGTTGCCGATGCCAAACGCATAACTCTTTTTTACAGTAGTCGCATCTGGGTTAGCTGGACTGGTAGTCAATCTTAAAACTTCAACAGTGCTTCGACGACTCCACTCCAGTTCTCATAATAGCCTCTCACTCGCCGTTTCCGCCCCAGATTTTAAGCGGCATCTACGACATCGTTAACGGACGTCGCGCGACCATGGCGGCAAATACTCCAGATTCCGTGCTCCGGGATCCTGGAGTGCGTTATCCACCAAGTCCAGTTTCTGACTCTCATACGCCCTCCACAAAACCCATCACTCTCCCAATTCATATCTCCTCCGAAGCAGATAAAGTTACCAACAAACCATCCGAAGAAGACATGGAGAGCTGTAGCAGACAGAAACACGCAGATCATCACGAAGAGGAAGCAATCACCAGAATATCAAGTACCAGCAAGGTTGCAGGCAAGGCAGTTGCCCCATTTCTCGCCAAACACATTCCAGCAGCATATGCCCCAACCGGTTCGAAGCCAACCGAAAGCACTTTAAGAGATCCAAGCACAAAGTTCTGCTACAGACACAGACCGGATCTGAAGTGTAGAAGGACAGCGGATGAGCCATCGATGGATATGTTGCAGAAGCAGCTCCAAAGTCTGTCGCAAGGCGACCAGGCCGGCATCGCCCACGTCTGGTCACTCTTCTCTGCAGCTCCGGCCAAGCACAGAAACCTTATGCTCCAAGGCATCCTGACACAATGCTGTTTTCCACAACTATCATACCTCTCGACATCCGTTCGCGATCTTATCAAGATCGACTTCATCACCGCTCTTCCGTCAGAGCTTTCTTTCAAGATTCTCTGTTACCTCGATACGACTTCTCTGTGCAAAGCGGCACAAGTTAGCCAGGGATGGAGGATACTCGCCGATGACGACGTTGTATGGCACAAGATGTGCGAGCAACACATCGACAGGAAGTGTGTCAAGTGTGGCTGGGGATTGCCATTGTTGGAGAGAAAGCGATTGAGAGACTGGAAGAGACAGCAGCAACTAAGAGCAACGGGACGGGGCTTGAATCAGTGGTCGCCAGAGCTTACGCCAGTTCCAGAGTCTGCTCAGGCTCTTCCAATCCTGGAAATGCAGCCACGCAAGCGTGACGCTTCATCCTTTGACTCGGACAGTAAAAGCAGCTCTCCAGTACTGTACAAGAGGCAATGCACAAACGGCCTCACCGCCGAGACAAACGACCCAGAGACCGGCAGGACGCAGTTCAGACCGTGGAAGGAAGTCTACAAGGATCGTTTCAAGGTTGGGACAAACTGGAAGTATGGAAGATGTACCACAAAGGTTTTCAAAGGTCACACAAACGGCGTGATGTGTCTACAATTTGATGACCAGATCCTGGCAACCGGTTCGTATGATGCAACGATTATCATCTGGGATATTGAGACAGGGGAGAAGTTGCGCACCCTGCGTGGACACACCTCTGGTATCAGAGCATTGCAGTTTGACGACACAAAGCTGATTAGCGGATCGCTCGACAGGACGCTAAAAGTATGGAATTGGAGAACAGGAGAATGCATGTCGACATACCAAGGACACACAGAAGGCATCATCGCATTACATTTCGACGGCAATCTCTTAGCCTCCGGTTCCGTCGACAAGTCAGTCAAAATATGGAACTTCGAAGACAAATCAACTTTCAGTCTGAAGGGCCATAAAGACTGGGTCAACGCAGTGAAAGTCGACATTCCATCCCGAACCGTCTTCTCAGCGAGTGATGATTGCACCGTAAAACTCTGGGATCTGGACACGAAGGAGGCGATTAGGACGTTTGAGGGGCATGTGGGCCAGGTGCAGCAGGTTCTGCCCTTGCCTGCGGATTATGAGCCCGAGGAGGACTGGGGGGAGGATGATGATGGGGCGTCGAGCACGGCGTCTACTGCTGGCGATTTTGCGCAGGCTGGGGATATCAGGGACGGCTTTGGGTTCGCGTTTAATGAGGGGAGTGCTGCGAGGACGAGACCGCTGCCGCCGAGGTATATGCTTACTGGTGCTTTGGACTCCACTATTCGCTTGTGGGATGTGTGGACCGGGAGGTGCGTCAAGACATTCTTTGGCCATGTTGAGGGTATCTGGGCCCTCGCTGGAGACACTCTGAGAGTCGTCTCTGGAGGCGAAGATCGTATGGTCAAGGTGTGGGATGCGCGCTCTGGGAAGTGCGAGAGGACATTTACCGGCCATGCAGGTCCAGTGACTTGTATCGGACTGAGCGACTCGAGAATGGCGACTGGAAGTGAAGACCATGAGGTCAGGCTGTACAGCTTTAAAGATGCAGACACTGATAAGCATGCAAGTGGGTTTGTGTCGACGCCGACGCCGCAGGAGATTGCGGAGCATGAACATTGAAGTGCCATGATATGACTGGTAATGGAAAGGAAGGGGTATATACGGGGGTTTTGACTTCTTGAAAGTACTTAGCGAGGTGTTTTTGGAGCTGGTGCTTGTCTAAGGGTTCACAAGGATTTATGGGACGGGACATGTGTCACTTATATCCAACATTTATGAGGTGGGAAGGGTTCTGCTATATGCTAGGTGGTGTAAATACTTTGGGATTAGGAAGGTGGGAGTGGGTTAGGAAGGCTATGATGAGCTTATAGATAAAAGCTGTACGGTGTAATTATGCTAACTTATGTCAACACTATGAATCCCCATTTTGGTCTTTTATCATGCTTCTAGTGTCCAAACTCTGTGGAGTGCGGACAGAATTTCAGCTGCATCGTGGCCAAGGTTATGATCTTCAATCTTCACGTATGCCGCCGTCTTAGCTCAAGAGGATTATCAGTTGGAAGCCGTATACAAAACCTGTTCGTGGTCTAGAAGACAACTGGAGCGGTGTCGAAGCAACGATACTGCTATTTCAAGCAACTGGGCTGCTCCGAAACAGAAGTGTATCTGTATCTAGGCATTGGTTGGTTATAGCATTTGCTGCATTTATTAGATTTGAATATTGGATTGCTGTTTATAAGCAGCTCGACGAAAAATAAGCACATAGGCTATTACAAACATAGAAGATTTTAATATACGAGCAGGTTTCGACTGCAGCTGGCCCCGGCCTGAGGCGGTAAGGCTGGTCAACCCCGTCTTCAAGACTTGGTTATCGTCAAAAAGGGACTAATTTTGTTGTTATGATAATTAATGAGGCAGCAAGTTACGTAGCAAACCAGACTGTATGGAGCTCAAAGAGCCATTCGAATGAAGTTGCTCCCTTTGTAAGTGCACAACCACTCACACTTGCATCCTAGCCACGACTGAATACAGCCTTGAATGAGATACCCCTGAGTCTTGTCGAGGACCTCTCTGGTTTACACTAGTGGAAAGAAATATCGAGATCATACCATGCCTTTAATAATTAGATCTATCATCTACAGGTCCAGTGAAAGTGAACCTAAGGCGGAAGAACCACGGTTAATCGGTTACAAACATAGAAAGTGCTCATCATTTTGGATAAAAGCTCGCTTAAATGTATATTGTGTATTGCAACGTCCCCCACAGATGGCGGTGAAAGTGAAGCATTATCATATAT
>RCNJ01000066.1_pt1 | contig 90212 bp, 81 predicted proteins | sample 2041171 | NCBI WGS metagenome assembly RCNJ01 (sample SAMN09708213, study PRJNA481090) | feces metagenome | biome: feces | host: Pygoscelis adeliae | place: Antarctica: Rookery Lake | collected 2010-03-01 | reverse complement strand
TTTAGAGTTGAGACTTCACAATCGTAGTTACTGTCAAATATATAGCCCTTTCTCAATAATGGCAGGTCTAAATAAGTGCACAACAGCATGGAGCATGGAGAATGGAAGGCAACTGCGAAAGCACTCTATACGAGTATCATAAGTAGAACTGTTACCTAATCATTGTCTCGTGAGTGGTGCTCTTACTCAAAAAAGTGCGTAGATATTGCGGCGATACTGCCATGACAAGTTAGCTGATAGAAGAAATGACTTCCTGACCACCATCTCACCATGCAGGCTTATTGATAGACAGAGACCTGGCTCTATCCAATGAGCTCTTCGGTAACCGTGGAATAGCTTGGACGTGCAAGAGGTTCATGGACCACGACTACTTCACTGGAGTATTACGACTTGTCTCCTTGTCTCTAGCACTCCTAAAGAAGTATGAGGCTCATGTTTACATTTGGAGCAGGCTTCACACACAAGCTCGAGAAATTTTGTAGGATTAGGCTTTGCAAGGCTTTACTGGTAACCAGTTCCGAGGTAGCAAGAGCGACATCTGGGACTCAAACATAGGCACGGTAGTATTCAGATTGCGCCTCTGATCCTTCCACTGGTTGAGATTCCAAGGCTGTCGGAACATCAGTCACTCGACTTTGCACGGCCAAGAAAGAGCCTTTCCACGCAGCTCTCTTTACCAACATTCGGGGCTTTGGTTTCGACTCAAGCCAGCACCTTGAAATGGCTGGGACGAAGCCGGGGGACCTCATCTGGACATTGGAGCGTAAGCACGATGGACAGGTCAGCCACATGCAGCTATGCAACATCTCCAAACTAACGCATACATATCTGCATTGTTTTGGTAGCATAGGGACTTTTTCCCTTCTCAAAAACTTCAAGCCATCTCCTTGGTAGACGGCCTTTTAGCATACGGGATTTTGTTGAAAGCCATGCTCATCTCTGTGAAAGTTTAGTGAGACTCAGATATATCAAAAGAGAACCAGTTAACATGGTCGACTTCATCAGCATACGTGGCGGCCCGGGGAAACGTCGTGAGATACGACCGAGGTTTGAGGATAAAAGTGAGGAGCTCAAGGTATCGTGCCCGGGCGTTGAATTATCCAGCTTCGGCGATGCTCTTTCGCTATACTGTGGCGCCCAGAGTAGGCTGGCTGGGGCCTCAAATCAAGCAGCTTTGACTGCAGGTCAGACACCAAAAAGTCATCACGTCCCAGTCTTTGTTAAAGAGGGGAAACGGCAGCACCGAAGAAAATGCAAGTACGCTCGTGCTAGTATGAAGATAACCAGTTAGTAGTTTCTCGTTAGGAAGGTTGTTACCAATAGAAACCTATTCTATGCGATACTCTGCTCACCCAAAAGACCCGTGGCTTGCAAGCTACGAGTACGAGTACAAATCAGTGTGCGAGTGAAGGACGCGTACCGATGTTGTAGCTGCGTCATCTAGCCCACGCGGAAGTGCGACCTTGAAGGGTACATCACGTGGGAAGGGGGGCCAGCCACAAGATGACAGGCGGCTCGACCCTCACAAGCTCTGTTACCTGACATCACAGGCATCTATTCAGCCACACATGCAGCTACGTATTCCCAGCTGGGCCACGCATGCTTGTTCGAGATAATACGCACTCCACCGCCTTTGAACATATTCGTACAAGGCAGCACATCTCGCAACTAGCACTTGTCCGGGTACTCGACTTTTAGGCTTATAGACAAGACCACTCGTTCTCGGTGCTATGGCGAACCAGGGAGGTATCTCCGATCCAGGGCTCATTACGTGCGTTGCCCCTAAGCTACCTATCTTTATGTTTACTTCGCATAACTGACAACCTGTTAGCCTGGTCAACAAACTTCAAGATGTTTTCACAACCGTTGGTGTACAAAATCCGATCGACTTACCGCAGATTGTAGTGGTAGGAAGTCAGTCTAGTGGAAAGAGTTCTGTGTTGGAGAATATTGTTGGTCGCGACTTGTGAGTGATAACCGAGACACTTATACCGTGGTGGCTCCAACTCACATTTTCGCAGTTTACCTCGAGGCACCGGTATCGTGACTCGTCGCCCACTCGTTCTCCAGCTCATAAACCGCCAACCAGCAGCAAAACTGAATGGTGTTAAGGAGGATGAGATATCGAACGAAAATGATAAGGAAGCCAACGTCGACGAATGGGGAGAGTTTCTCCACATCCCAGGAAAGAAGTTCTACGACTTCAACGAGATCAGAGACGAAATTGAGAAGGAGACCGAGGCGAAGACTGGAAGAAATGGTGGCATTTCGCCAGCACCGATTAACTTGCGCATCTACTCACCCAACGTCCTGACGCTCACACTCGTCGATCTCCCAGGTCTTACAAAGGTGCCGGTTGGAGATCAGCCAAGAGATATTGAGAGACAGATTAGGGAGATGGTCTTGAAGCAGATCAGCAAGCCAAATGCCATCATCTTGGCTGTCACCGGTGCGAACACCGATTTGGCGAACTCGGATGGACTGAAGCTTGCTCGCGAGGTTGATCCGGAGGGTCAGAGGACGATCGGTGTCCTTACCAAGGTCGATTTGATGGACGATGGAACCGATGTCGTGGACATTCTTGCTGGTCGCATCATTCCGCTGAGACTTGGATATGTCCCAGTCGTGAACAGAGGTCAAAGGGATATCGACAACAAGAAGGCGATCACAGCAGCACTCGAGAACGAAAAGAACTTCTTCGAGAACCACAAGGCATACAGGAATAAGAGCTCGTACTGCGGAACTCCTTATCTTGCGCGCAAGCTCAACTTGATCCTGATGATGCACATCAAGCAGACTCTTCCCGATATCAAGGCTCGCATCTCCGCGTCGCTGCAGAAGTACACCACTGAACTTCAGGGCTTGGGCGACTCTATGCTCGGAAACAGCGGAAACATTGTTCTTAACATTATCACCGAGTTCTCCAACGAGTGGCGCACAGTTCTCGAGGGCAACAACACCGAGCTGTCCTCGATGGAGCTTTCTGGTGGTGCCAGAATTAGTTTCGTGTTCCACGAGCTGTACGCCAACGGTGTCAAGGCCGTTGATCCATTCGATCAAGTCAAGGATATCGACATCAGGACTATTCTCTACAATTCCTCCGGCTCCTCTCCAGCGCTTTTCGTCGGCACCACCGCCTTCGAGCTGATTGTCAAGCAGCAGATCAAGCGCCTTGAAGAGCCAAGTTTGAGATGTGTCTCTTTGGTGTACGACGAGTTGGTTCGCATTCTCTCGCAACTGCTCGGAAAGCAGCTGTTCCGCAGGTATCCTCAACTGAAGGAGAAGTTCCACGCTGTGGTCATTTCCTTCTTCAAGAAGGCCACGGATCCCGCAAACAAGCTTGTTAAGGACTTGGTCGCCATGGAGGCCTGTTACATCAACACCGGCCATCCAGACTTCTTGAACGGTCACAGAGCCATGGCTATTGTCAACGAGAGGCATATCGCTGCCAAGCCAGTTCAGGTTGATCCCAAAACTGGCAAGCCGCTCACGGCTGCTCAGGCTGCTACTCTTCCACAGAGATCTGCTAGTCCGTCAATCGATGCGAATGATCAGAACGGTGGTTTCTTTGGCAGTTTCTTCGCAAGCAAGAACAAGAAGAAGATGGCTGCTATGGAGGCTCCACCACCGACTTTGAAGGCCTCTGGCACGCTTTCTGAGCGTGAGACTATTGAGGTTGAGGTTATCAGTACGTATTTTCCATTATCATGTTAAGGCACACCACTAATATCAAACAGAGCTCCTCATCAACTCCTACTACAACATCGTCAGGCGCACCATGATCGATATGGTGCCAAAAGCCATCATGCTCAACCTCGTCCAGTGGACCAAGGATGAGATGCAGCGTGAGCTTCTGGAGCAGATGTACAGGACTGATACTCTCGATGATTTATTGAAAGAGAGTGATTATACTGTTAGGCGTAGGAAGGAGTGTCTGCAGATGGTCGAGAGTCTGTCGAGGGCCAATGAGATTGTGGCGCAGGTCCAATAAGTGTAAAGCTTCTGAGTTATCCAGGATAGGCGAGCGCATACTTGGCAAGTGCCACGGCGAAGTTTCTGACGGCAACGCGTGCTCGAAGCTCAGATAGCGGCCATGACACGGCAGTAGCGCTTCTGCTATGCGGTGCTTGGTTGGAGCTCATTGACACCCCCAATGCGTCGAACTACTCACGACTTTGGAGGTGGTATGATGACGCCCTTGGGCCAGGGTAGCAAGGTTAGAATGGCACTAGGAATGAGATATGAACTTAGCGACGGCCATAGAATGGACAGGTAATGAGAGATGGGGGTGGTGCTAGAGCAGCGGTCGCGTTTGTAGAATTTTATACTGAATACATACATGCCCTCTCAACTCCAGGCTTTTGGTACAACTTCAATGGTGCGGAACCTGGTTAGTAAGAGGACTAGGTCCCTTTCTTGCGCCTGAAACAAGGAGGAAATCTCTCCACTGACGTGAGGTGCGCTTTAAGCTGGCCGAATACCAAATCTGCCCATACCGAGCATCACGAGGTCATAATGGGCATTGCTAAGCGGTTTTTGCGTGGGGTCTTGGCTTGGATGGCGTGTTCAGAGTCCTGGGTAGTCACCGCAGGAAAAGGGTCATCGCACAGTGTAAGTGGGTAGGTGGAGATGATTACGATTAACGCTCAGATTTCAATTGTTATGTTGGTATAGAGGGAGTCGAATGTGGAAAAGGAGATGTACTGGAAGAGGAAATGGGGATGCTTGCTGATATCTACTGTAACTTTTGTTATGATTGTATCCAAATTCTAAAGCTCTTAGGAGTGCGAGAGGTTTCTCTAGGCGCGACTGCATGGCGCAGATGTCTCCTATCATACATGTCAGTGCTACCTCTGATGGCAGAAGGCGGAAGGGAAGTGTCTGAAGCCAGAAATCGCAGTCGAATTGGGCTGTGCCTGAAACTAGTAATGGGGCCCACGGGTTTCTTGGTGTGGGATGGGTACATCTCTTGTAGAGAGCATCTGAAGCTTAATGAACTGGTGCGCGATTCTCGTGGTCAGAGTGTTTTGAGACTGTTATATGCTTCATAAGCCATGCAGGGGCCGTTCCGCCTCCTACCACTTCCTCCCAACATCGTTGCCGCGTCCGGTAACTTTATGAAGGTCGCCAATGTCACCTTTCTCCACCCCTCTTTTGGCCCAAATTTAGTAACTATAGGGCCGCCCAAACACCTCTCATCACCATACCACCAGGCACGATGCTCATCTGTTCCGTAAGATGTAAATGCTCCAACCTTAAGTTGGACGTCCACCCTGAGTAAAGCTCGAGCATACTTCGCATCAATTCGCGGAACGTGAAATGCCGTGAGGCATTTCTTGACTGGCTCAAGAGGTTAGTTTGAATTTTGGGGTTTTGACAGGGGTAGAGATAAATCTGTTGGACTTACTAGTTGTCTTTTGATGAGGGTATGAGCAGTTGGCGACGGGCAGTGCACTGTGGACAGAGCATTGTGGACAGAGCAAAAGATACCCCGTGTGGTTGAGTAATGTGGGCCGAAGAAAGTCTTTAGTCTTGGATTGAAGGGTTTTGTGAAGGAATATGAAAGTGGCCTTCAGACATGGGATGAGTAGTGGAGTTCGAGAGCACCTCTTTGGTCTCGCTGAAAAAGGAAAGTAAGGTCAAAGGGCGTTCTCATATATAAGGGATAAAACTGCTCGGATGAATTTTGGTATGTAGCTTAGTCACTTGTTCGCTTGCTGTCCATGTTGAGGTGTTGATTGATTTGATGGCGGAAGGTGAGAATGAGACAGAGAGGGCGAATGAGTTTTAACTGCTTTTCATGTCCATAATATCTCAGTTCTCGGTGTAGGATAAGCTAGCTCATGGACCTCCTTTCGTTGGGTGGAGAGATTTGATGTTGAGAAAATATGCTGCTGATGCCTTACAATGAGTCGCTGCCAGACCGGGAACCGTTGTTTACTGGACGAGATAGTGTTGCCTTGAAGAAATGGTGTTCCGATGTGGAAGGGTATTGGGAGTGTGACAACACTCATTACTTCGCCGCTATAAAAAGGTATCAAGCAAGAGGTTGACCGGTTTTTCTACGGAATGTATTATGAACGTACTCGGCAACACTGGTTAGGATGTATGTAGGTGTCGGTCTTTCAAGTGTTTGAGAACTCGCGGAAGGAGTACAAGCGGCGATTTTTGCCTGAGCACTGGACTGTAGCAGCAATACATTACCAGAAGAACAAAGTGTTTATCCAAAGAGAGCGTGATACCACGTGATATTTTATGGTCGCTGTGATTTCCACAACTACGAGTAGAAGGTTGACGGGATCAAGGGGGTCAAGGGGCATTTGGAGAGACTGACAAAGTTATCTTCTCACGGGGAAAAAGACGAAGTGCACACTACGTCTTTGTTATAATGGTAAGCTGGTTTACTCGTCACCCATGGTCCCCGAAGACAACACGATCAGAACAGGAAAATGCCATTTGTGGTGCATGCAGAGAACAAATGTCATCTCAAATATGAGCTGGATTATATCTTGAGAATGGCAGAACTCCTTTCATTATGCGTAAGAGGCAGTAACTGTTAAGGGACAAGAAAACGCCTAGGAGTCTTCCCCCCAAGGTGGAGAAATACAAACTATGGACTGCGACCCCATTGCACTCTCAGACTAGCTAATCCACACTTATGGCAACACAGCAAACTAAGCGCGACGCGAGAAAGTGTAGACGTCGGGTGGCTACTCGTACATGTGCGATATGTCATCCTGCAGTTTTGCAAACCAGTCGCCTGCAGTGCAACCACGGGACAGCTCAGCGACATTCGGGTGGTATGTACCGACAGTACGGGATGATAAACATGCGCGGGACTTAGCTGACCCTTTGCCGCGAGGCCCATCACCCAAAGTCAAAGTCACATGACATACATCACATGACATTTCATCACATGAGACCAAGGGCCGAAGAGCCGAACGGTTCCTCTCTTTGTCCTTGGCCGAATTACGAACTTGAACAAAGATGGACGCGGAGGCAAATGAAGCACAACCTGGCTGTCACAGCCTTAAATGCAGGACCAGAGCATCAGCCATTCTTATTGGCTGGAGGTGGAGCGCTTAGCCAGTCTCAGCCACTATACCGTGGGATCCCTGGAGCTCCCAAGGAGCGGGGCGCTTATGCAACCCCTGAACGGCAAAGGCCAAACACACCCTCATCTCTGCAGTCTTACGACTCTCATATTGGAGAGATAAAGAGTCGAGATTGGCCATGATAAAGGAAACGTGGTGTTGTCAGAAATGAAAGGGGAGGATGGAAAGTGGAGCGGTGGGAGAGAAGGAGGAGGGGAGAGAAGGAGGGCGGGAGAGAATGGGGGAGGGAGAGAGAGGGAGGGAGAGAGAGGGAGGGAGAGAGGTTGAAAGGAGAATCATCAGCAAGACGATGGCGCGGCAGATTATTTCAGAGCGCCGAGAGACATTGGTTGGGCTCATTGAACGATGATACAGGGCAGACTCGGGGTCTCGGGGTCTCGGCGACTGAGTTGGCGGTACAACATTTTCCCACCCAGGTTGTTGTCAGCCGATGTTTGGTTCCCTGCCTTGTGGTCGGCGGTGTGTCTGTTCACTGGTCACTGGGCATTAGGCATTGGACACTGGGCACTGGGCACTGGGCAACTGGGCAACTGGACAACTGGACACTGGACACTGAATACTGGGCATTGGGCATTGGGCATCGGGCACTGGACAACTGTCGTGGAATGCTTCGTCGGTGTGTTTAGTGTCCGCAAACGGAATTGGGATCGTCCAGCCAGCCACACCTAGCCACATCTCGTCGCTGCGGAGGAAGGTGGCTCTTCATGTATCGTCCCACAGTTTTGTCCTGGTTGTCGTCAGTGGCTCCACGGCTCCAGACACGTGAGTGGATCGGCTGAAGCCACTTTAGGATTGCCAAGGACAGTAACGCCAGGGGTAATGTCTCACAATGTGTTCCATGAATGGCCAAGGGAACCACTGCACCAACACACCCCTCCTCTCTAATTTGATTGCCCTCCTCTCTCGTTTGATTGGCCGCCTTTGTCCGTCGTGGCCGATGCCGAGTTCCCGTGTTTCACCTGCTGCCACTGGACCACAGGGTCGAGGAGGAGTATTGAGTGCTGTCTTTGACTGGCAGCATGGGCCTATGCAGGTACACAGCGCCCTGCAGGGCAGACAGTTGGTTGTCGACCCTCTCTTCTCGTCGTGTCTCTCTCCGGTCTCCTGTCTCAGTCCTTGCTCCACTCCACTCACTACCGGGGAAACTCGAAATAGAATAGTGTCTAGTAGTGTCTGGTAGTGTCTGGTAGTATCTAGGGGCCATGGCAGTGTAGCCCTCCCTCATTTCCAGCATTCCTTTCGGCTAACCACAGGTGTCCGCCTCCTATTTTGCAAACCTTTCTTCCACTGCCCTTTGAACATTCCCTGTGAATACTGCACGCTCTTTACCAAGTTACTCACCCATACGTTCATTACTCGCCGAACATACTCTTCTTCGTAAAGTGCAAATTCACCGGTGTTTCTGCGGCCACTGTAGTTCAGTAAACGTCCAAGTTACGACATACGCCGTCTTGAAGAGTGGGTTTAGTCAAGTCGGAAATTGCAGGTCCAGTAATTTAGCGTGTTGCGAAAGAAAAGGGTGTTCGACTCAAAAACCGTTGCCTCCCGCACTATCGTCGTCGCGACAATATTGAACAGCCGCCGATAAGGACTTCCGTGCTTGTTCGACCCCCGTCAACATCCGTCCTGTAAACAAGACCGATCAACCTGACCCTCTTGTCCTTTACACCCACGACGAACGACCAGCTCCCAACCCTCCTTAACAACGACAAGGCAACTCTATAAAATATACCCCAAAACACCCTCTCTCAACCGACAATATGAAGTTCTCCTTGTTCGAGATCGCATTCGGAGCCGCCCTCCTCATGGGCCAGGCTGACGCCTTCTTCCGCATGGAGTGTCGCGGTGTTACCGCTCTCGCCCGCATGGACCCATTGGTCAACCCAGGCGGCGTCTCTTCCCACGCTCACACCGTCAGCGGAGGCAATGGTAAGCACAAATCGTCCCGCAAGCGATAGAGCAGATGCCAAAGTCGGTGTTGTCGCAAGTGTTCAGTTGCAACCTCACATGACGAGCTGGCTGCGGCATTGGCGACGGGGGCGACGCACCCGCATCGTACGCAAAGCTACAGCACGCGTACCTCAGTTGCAATTACAATGGCTAACACCTATCCTACAGCTTTCTCTCAAACTTCGTCTACTGCCGATCTCTTGAACTCTGACTGCACCTCTTGCTTGGTCAAGGAGGACAATTCCGCTTACTGGACGCCACCTATGTATTTCAAGGATGCATCCAGTGGGGAGCTCACACTCGTCAACCAGGCCGGTGGTATGCTTGCGTAAGTCAACTTCCGCACGCACTACGAAGAATGCAGGAGACCGCGCACGTCAAGCGCATCTGCAATTGGTCTTGGGAGCCACAGCTAACCTTGTCACAGATACTACTTTTTCAACTACTCTCCAGGAGAGACCAAGTTGACCGCCTTTCCAGAGGGATTCTCGATGATTGCTGGTGATACCATGGCCCGCGAGTTCGATGATACTCTTGAGGCCAAGGCCGTTGGATTCAACTGCCTCAACTACGGCTCCACGGCCGAGCCGACCCTTTTCCGCCACCAGATGCCAGAGAAGTCGTTTATCGACGCCAACTGCAAGTCTGGAATCCGCGTTGAGCTCGCTTTCCCATCCTGCTGGGACGGCAAGGGCCTCACCGGAGGTGCCACCAACAAGGCCCACGTTGCTTACCCAGACTCTGTTATCACCGGCTCCTGCCCACCGGGCTTCCCAACCCGCATGCCCGGACTGATGTACGAGATCATCTGGAACGTCCAGGCTTTCGCTGGCATGGACGGTAGCTTTGTTTTCTCCAACGGCGATGACTCTGGCCATGGTTACCACGGTGACTTCATCTCCGGCTGGAAGGAGGAGACTCTCCAGGAGGCTCTCGACACCTGCACCAACAACTCTGGTCGCATTCAGGACTGCCCAGTTTTCACCCTACAGAGCGAGAAGGAGGCCCTCCAGTGCAAGATCCCAAACATCCCATCCGAGCTCAAGGGCGAGAACTGCGTCACCCCAGGCAAGAAGCTGCTAGGTAACTCTCCAATGCGCGGCGAGGCTCCTATGGCCGGCCATGCTCCGAAGCCAGCCACCAGGCCAGCCGCCAAGCCAGCCGCCAAGCCAAGTTCCACCCCAGTCGCCCAGAAGGCCGAGGTCGATGAGGATAAGCCAGCCCCAGCTATCGAGAACGAGGAGCTCCCAGGTCAGGTTCTCAACGAGCACAAGGCCGAGGTCAAGGAAGGCGCTGCTCCAGCTGTTACCCCGGCCCCAGTCCCAGCCGCCCCAGCTCTCGCAAAGGACCAGAAGATCTCTACCACTGTCACCAAGACTGTTGGCGACAACCAGGTCGTCGAGGTCCTTGTCATTGAGGAGGTCGTCACTATCACTGAGGATGTCGTTACCATGACTGAGTATCGCACTGTCGGTGTCGAGTACAATGGCGCCAAGGCTCGTCGTGCCCACGGCCACGCCCGCCGCCACGGCGCCCACCACGCCTAATTCTCTTCACCTTTTTGAAGCGATGTGTGGTTTCTTATCTTGGTGTGGATACTGGATCGATAACCTGATGATGTTTCGCGCGATTTATGCTGGTTTTCATGGCAGGATTTGCTTGAGCGATAGACATACGAATGTGTTTAATGATCATGTAGCGGCGGTTTCGTCACATTTCTTCAAGCTCGTCTGGATGGGGAGCTCTATTGTATAGGGGGCCAACAGATGGATAGTTTTTCGTCTGTATATACGTATACTGCGTAGCGTTGTTATGGACATGAATGGTACTTTACTTGTAACGAATGATGATTCACTTGATATGGTCGTGACGTGTGATGTGGTGTTGATGTTGACCGGGTCCTCAATCGTTCTTGCCTACCACAGCCTCATGACGGTTGAACATTGAATGCGCATGGCAATGTGAGGTTAAAATCTTTTTCTTGAACAACTCTCCTCTAAGCCTTTAATCACTCTGCTCTGAGAAGACTTTACGACATGATCTCAACAAGAACCTGGCAAGACTTTGGTGGTCGCCGGTGTCACGTGCACATGTCAACCTCATCACATCTCAACCCATTCCTCTTTCTTAACATTTGCAATTGTGGCAACATCCATAAAATTATGTAAGTGCCACTCTATTGTTGGATACCCACCGTGCTAACAAGTTCTCAGCTAATCAAGCAACTTTCACCAAAGAAGTCCCGGGCACAACGAATCTACTTCCTCGACCGTTACTACCTCTACAATCACATCTTGCCACAACACTGCTCTTTCATCAACCTCTGCCAATTCACCTAAAACATAACAAATGGGTAGAACTCCTAAACTCTCCGATTTTCCTCAGCACCTACGAGACTCCATCCTGACAACACCCCCCTCTGCTGGCTCCCCACGCAGTTTATTAATTCTGCTTCATGGACTTGGAGACGATGCACACCCCTTCTCCACCCTCGGCCGCCAGCTAAACCTCCCCTCCACGGCTACCCTCTCTCTCCGTGCTCCGAACCCCGTCCCCGCCCCATTCGTAGGTGAGGAGAGGCAGGGAGGGAGCTGGCATTGGGGCGACGACATCCTGATCTCCTCCCAAACCGGCTGCCTCGACTTAGAAGGCGGGGGTTTTGGTGCAAGCTCCAAGGTCGTCGGACAGGTCCTCAAGGCCGTGTTGTTACCAGAAAACGGGAGGGACAAAGATGGGGTGGAGAGGCCGGCCACGCCGCGCTCGGAGGAGGGATGTGGGTTTGAGGCGCGAGATGTTTTTTTCTTGGGGTTTGGACAGGGGGGTATGGTTGCGTTGGCTTTTGCTGAGCTGTGGAAGGGGGAGTTGGGCGGCGTTGTAGCTATCGGTAGTGCGTTACATTCGAGTAAAACTTCTATGTCCAAGGCTGGTGAGATCTTGGGCGACCTCGTCCCCAGCGCGGAGAGTGCGGGCAAGGCTGGGAAGGCAAAGACGCCTGTGTTAGCATGTGGTGGTAATAGGGGCACGGCCGTCACGGCAACGGTGGTGCGGGAGGCGAAAGAGAGGTTTGAGACTGTGACGTATGTGAAGTGGGCAAGGGAAGGAGACGGGATGCCGAGGAATAGGGAGGAGATGTTTCCATTGATGAAGTTCTTGGCGCAGAGACTTAGGATGGCGACGCCGGGGGGTATGGAGGAACTGGGGGGTGTTCAGCGAGCATAGCATACGAAGAGGGAGAGCGGATTGCAACGCGGAGGCCTGACCGCCATGGTAGAGGCATCGAGCTAGAAGCTAAGGATGTCTCACCATGACACACGTACATTGCGATTGTCGTTGGGTAACAGCTTGCTCACTGCTTCGAGAACTGTGTTAATCACAGATGTTCGGCCTCTTTGTTTGCACACCGACTTGCTCTATTCACAACTCCTGTCTCAGCTTGGGAACGAATCCGTCGAATCCGCTCCCCGTCTTAATGAACAACACTCTTGTTAATGTTCCGTGCGATAATTACACTCATTACTCCCCAGTTGCATATAAATCTCGGTCCTCGATGTGGCCCATACGGCGACCTCTCCCCTCGTTCCTCAACTTTCATTACCACCACGCCAAACATGTGCACAAGAAAAATCCACGACCGCCACCTCGGCCACTCCCCTCCCTTGCCCCAAACGTCTCATAATCCTCTGTCAGTCAGCTGCTGCAGCAGGGCCAGACGGGGGAGTGAATTGTTATGAGAAGGTAGAGGATGATTTTGGGGTTGAGGGGGTTCTCACTTGTAGTACTGGGAAGAAAGGGTGGGGACCTGGCGGTGGTAAGAAGGATGGCAAGGATAAAAAGAGAGGGATGCAGGAAAACGCGGACCGGAAAGAGGGAAGGGGGAGGTGTGTTGTTATGTAAGTTTAGAATAAGGAGCTGGGTTTCTGACGAGGTATGTCAATCGCTACAATTCAAGCGGTTACATACGGCTTCGACACATTCTTCAATATCCCTAGAATGCTCAAGTCCGCGATTTCGTTCAAAAGTATTCATCGCTCATTTGCTAAGTACAGATCGGTTCCTGCTCCATGACTCCTCTATTGCACCTATGCACCTGGCCCCTTGGTCAAGATGGCAGCCTGACCAGTACCTGGCGTACGTCCCTTGTTCTTCTTCTTGTCCGCCTCCTCTTGCTTCTCCGCCTCGATATCCTTGACATGCTTCTCAATATCCTCCAACGGCAAGAGCTCAACACGCTTGCCTGGGCTCATGATAGCAATCTCAATGTTCTTAGCACCAGTCTGCACCACCTCAAGCAGGGACTTGATAGTCAAACGGATGGTCTCCTCGCGGGACATATCAGCCTTATGGTTCCTCTCCAGAAACTCCGCGACCGTCTTGCTTGACCTCCCAATAGCATTACTCTTCCAGCTCTGCGCAATTCCACTCGGCTCCGTATGCCACAACCTCGGGGTATCATCCCCCTGGTCAAAGCCCGCCACCAAGGTAGACACACCAAACGGTCTGAATCCTCCACTCTGCGTATAGCTCTGCTGCTTCTCCGCGATGCGCTTTCCAAGGTATTCAATCGATGCCTTCTCGCCCAAAACCATGGCTTGGGACTGTGCCTCCAGCTGTGCGAATTCGACCAGGCGGCGGGCGTCGGCGTTCAGCCCCGCGAAGGCCAGGCAGGCGTGGTGGTCGATCTCGACGATTTTGGAGGGCGTGATGCGCGTGTCTTGGAGCTTCATGGCGGAGCGCTTTTCGCAGCCGAGGACGACGACATCCTTGCCTTTGACTCCAACGGCGCAGGTCCCTGGTGTGGGGGTAAGTATGGGGAACGGTGAGGTGGTTGAGGTAGCGACCAAGGTTACGTACCTCTCTTGACGGCCTCCAAGGCGTATTCGACCTGGAAGATGTGTCCATCTGGGCTGGATGGTGTTAGAAATGGGTCTACTGAGTAAATGTCGCAATGCTTACGAAAACACTGAAGTTATGTTAGTATACGGCCAAATTGTAGCTAGTTACCGAACTGAGCACATACCAGAAAGGGCTCTATCGTATCCAGACATCTTGTGGTGTGAGTTTGAAGCTTTTATTTAAGTGTCCCGATGTTATGGTCTCTTATTTGTGAAGTAATACAGCTTCGAGTCACCTCTGTAGTTTGTGAAAGTGGTTATTGTAGTTGGTATGGTCCAGGTTCCACACAATCTGGAGGTATCTGGATAGCTACGCGTTGGCAGGTCGCAGCCTTGGGACAGTTGAGAGCTCTTCTGCCCTGACATCCAAGGCCAGACGCCACAAGGCTGAGCAGTGCCCCGAGTAATCGGTGACGATACCGGCGCCGTTTCAACTTCCTTCTGAGCAACTCTTAACTGAGCCATTGAGTTGTTGCCAACCTCTTTCCCTCATATTTTTAGAATGTCTTGCCGCCCAAGATTGGTGCCGACTTTGAGATGCGCTCGCCTGTCCACCAGATTTGGCTTTGCGCCAGCCATACAGCCTGCGTTAAGAGCCCAAGTTCTGTCGCGGCGCATCACCACGGCGAGCAGTGAGGGAGCAGAAGAGACGGCAGAGGGTGCCAATACGCCAGCGAAGACAGTCAAATACACCACCGACAGCTATCCGGAGATCAAGCGCGATGAGAGATTTGCAAAGATCACTCCAGAGCATGTTCAGCATTTCCAGGGAATATTAGGCAAAGAGTCCGCTGTTATCGATGGAGTCACCAAGGATGCCGCCGATGATATCGAGACCCATAACTCCGATTGGATGCGCAAGTACCGTGGACACACTCGCCTTGTTCTGAAGCCGGGCTCAACAGAGGAGGTCAGCAGCGTGCTGAAGTACTGTAATGACAACATGCTGGCAGTTGTGCCACAGGGTGGAAACACTGGCTTGGTTGGTGGCTCAGTACCAGTCTTCGACGAGATCGTTATCCAGATGGGTCGCATGAACAACATTCGCTCTTTCGACGAGGTTTCTGGCGCTTTGGTTGCAGATGCTGGATGCATCCTGGAGACGACCGACAAGTACCTTGCCGACCACGGACACATCTTTCCACTCGACTTGGGCGCAAAAGGATCTTGCCATATCGGCGGAAACCTTGCGACCAATGCTGGTGGTCTCCGTCTGTTGAGATACGGATCTCTTCACGGAACTGTTCTTGGTATTGAGGCAGTCTTGCCAGACGGAACCATCGTGGATGACCTCTGCAAGCTGCGCAAGAACAACACTGGCTACGATTTGAAGCAGCTCTTCATTGGTGCTGAGGGGACCATCGGTATCATCACCGCCCTCTCCATCCAATGCCCACAGCGGTCCAAGGCAGTCAACGTCGCCTTCTTCGGCCTCTCCTCCTTCGAGAAGGTCCAGAAGGCTTTTATTGAGGCCAAGGGACAGCTCGGCGAGATCTTGTCCGCTTTCGAGCTCATGGACAACAATTCTCAGAAGCTCGTCAAGGAGTTCACTAACAACAGCCACCCACTTGAGGAGGAGCACCCATTCTACTGCCTCATCGAGACCAGCGGCTCCAACGGTGAGCACGACAACGAGAAGCTGGAGAAGTTCCTCGAGGATGTGATGGAGAAGGAGATTGTCGACGACGGAGTTGTTGCGCAGGACGCCACGCAGCTCGGTTCTCTTTGGGCCTGGAGAGAGGGTATCCCGGAGGCTTCAGGCCACTGGGGTGGTGTCTACAAGTACGATGTCTCCATTCCGTTGAAGGAGATGTACGACTTGGTCAACGATACTCGCGAGATCATGGCGAAGGAGAACTTGATCGGTGAGACCGATGAGTTCCCAGTCAAGGATGTCGTTGGTTATGGACACATGGGTGACTCTAACCTGCATCTTAACGTTGCTGTCAGATCTTATGACAAGCGCGTTGAGAAGGCTTTGGAGCCATTCGTTTATGAGTGGATTGCAAAAAGACAGGGATCCATCAGTGCTGAGCATGGTTTGGGTTTGGCTAAGAAGAACTATATTGGCTACAGCAGGAGTCCAACTATGATCGGCCTGATGAAGGCTATCAAGAACCTTTACGATCCAAAGGGTATCATGAACCCCTACAAGTACATCTAAGCGTTGTCTTCATGCGAAGCAAAGCGCGTCTTATATAGCGAATACCCATTTATTGGCAATCTGTAGTTTCTAAATAGTTCAAGAATGAGAGGACGTGGGAGCCTACGAGCTCCTAAATTTCTTCTTATGGAAGCATTTACCCGTGTGGACTTGGGTGTTTGTGCGGGCCTTTGGCATTTTCGCCTGAGCGATGACTCCAATAAAGTAACAACGATTTGCGCGGCCGCTGGCATTCAGAACTCCTAGAACCAGAAACATATTTAGTCATTGCAAAATTGCCTATTTCCTAATTCCTATTACCAAATCCACTCTGAAGACCGAGATGAGGTTTGATGAGGATCGATACCATTTTCTGAGTAGCAGTCGGGGGCGTTTTGGTCCCATTTATGAGCGACACCTCAATGGCCTCAACCTCCAAGTCTTCTTACAGCTCGGACGAAGTTCCGGCTTTAACATGCCATTTCTAAAACGCATCTTCAATTGAAATGGCAGGTGTCACCGGCTTCTCGCATCCAGATCGCACCATCTGCCATTTCTAAGTCATCCATTGGACATGACATCATGGTGATGCGATACACTTCGATGTTCATCGCATTTGGACCCTGAGCTGGAACGAACCTGCGCATCGCAGAGGTGTCTTAAAAATGATAGATAGCAGTAGTTAGATCTCCCGCCTCGTTATATAAACCTTGTCTTAAGAGCTTCTTCTCTTTCTTAATGTTTCGTTTACATCCTCAAAAGTCACTCTTCTCATCTTCACTTTCTAAGAGCACGGTAAGACATTGTTTGAGCAAAGCGACAACATCAAAGTGCGTACAGCATATCAAACCAGTAACACAAACACAATTTCATAGAAACTTCACTTCTACAACTCCAATCATGGCTGGTAAGGATGAGAAGCCAAGTCAGGACGAGAAGCAGGAGACTCGTGAGAAAGGCAGCGGTGCTGCAGAGGTTGACGGGGAACACAATGAGTGGAAGTTTAAGGCACCGTACAGGATTCACGACGGTGCCGACAAGTTCAAAGCTATTTATGAGGGTAGTTGTCATTGTGGGAAGGTCCAGTATCAGCTTAGCAGGGAGGCGCCGTTGGATTCTAAGTACTGTCATTGCACTGTTTGCCAGAGACTCCATGGTCAGCGTCTTTGTTTCCTCTACAATTCCAGATCGGAATTGAAGTGACGCACTAACACTCTGCAACAGGAGCTTGTTTCCAATGGGCAACTATCTTCCACAAGGAGGACATCCACTTTACAAACGGCCACCACGACCTGTTCTGGTACGACAGCCAAGAGAAGACAACCCGCCACAAGCTGCCATGCAAAGTGGCCTGCAGCCACTGTCATTCACCAATTATGGACGAGGGACGCAACATGATCATGTTGTTCCCATCGCTTATCAAGTTCAAGAGCAAGGAGGATAGAGATAAGTTCGCGCCAAAGTGAGTTGCTGCTCGATCGTATAAAGAGGTGTGAGAGGAGTGGGTGACGAATGATGATTTAGGTGCCATATGTTCTACGAGCAACGTGTTTTGGATATCCCAGACGGAAAGCCAAAGTGGAAGCGCATGCAGAATGGGAGCGAGTTGATTGCTGACAGTCCACCGGAGGAGATCAAGAAGAGGAAGAGAGAGATGGAGGAAGAGGAGAAGAAAAAGAATGGGGAGGAGAATGACAAAAATAAGAAGCAGAAGCCAAACCAAGGCCTGCCATGAGCACTATACCATAGCTGAGGTTGGCGTTGCTGGCGGATAGCATGATGATTGATGAATAGAGAGCTATGAAAACCGAGACAGCTTTTCTGCCATTTGGCATCTTTGCTATGCTCATATTCGCTTCAATAACGCACTGCTCTGAGCGTCCTGCGAGGGTGATTGAGACAAGATCGCACCGTTGCTATCGGTCGAAGGAATCCTCAGTCTTGCTAATCGGGACGTCTCTTCGCCCCCCCAACGGTCCCCTGGATTGCGAAACGGCAGTCTCTGCCTTTGCTTCTTTCTAAAGACTCTTCTAGGAACGCATACATCATGATGTCGCCTTGTCAGGCTAAACGCAATAATCGGTTAGTTCTTGTGCGTGCCTAAAGAGAAAATCCAGGTAGGCGTTGTTACACCACCGCCACATAAAACAGTCTCTCGTCTAGACGCAGACAAGCCGACACGACCACTACGACTATCTATGTTCGCCCTCTGTCCAAACTGTCGGAGATGATAGGCAAGTTCTATTGGTTCAAGCTTCGCCAGCACTGTTCCACTTAACAGCTCCCGAAAGCACCGAATGTGGCGTTTGAAGGCCACCTGGTCAGCGTTCTCGACTTCAACAGCGGATTCAACAGTGCGCGACAAGACGTCGTCGTAGTTATGGTAACTGAAAAGAGTCCTCGTCGCAAAAGAAACTGAAAGTGGCCGACCGTACTCGCTGGGTGAGCATCGAAGAGACCTCACGATTAGTACTTCGCCATCAATATTCCATAGAGCCATAAACCCATAAACCGGTTAGCCATGTAAATCCCAGCTCAAAATCTTGCTTCATAAAACCGGTTGGTCGCCAGCGTTCACCCCTTCCATCAACACCTCGCTTATGTAAAAGAAAGTATGAGAAGACTCCCTAGATACCGTAAAAAAACTCTCATATACCATTAAGTTGAGATATCACATCTAACCAACTTCTAGCACGTCAAGGAAGGTCGAGGGACGAAGTGATAGACGTTGAGATATGAGTCCAAAGCCAAACATCGCACGGTACAGCGCGCTCATTTAAGATCTTCGTACCAATAGATTTCGACACTATCCCACGCGCCCCAAAATCAAAGAATGAGCGAATCTTGCCAGCGACCTTCGAGAATGATCGAAATGAAGGGTTAGTAGTTCTGACAGTTGACATGAGATGGCTAAATGCTTGGCGTGGATTACCTCGGCACACCGGATATAAGCTACCTCGTGGGGTAGTTAGTTTTAGCTCGCCGGGTCACAGCAACGGACTCTTCAGTTTTTGAGGTTGAGTATATAGACCAGCATTCCAATCAGGCACCAATCTGTTGAACAACTGTGTTGATTCTTTATACAACCGATTGACACCTCCCATCAAATCCCAAACAATTTTCACAATGGTCGCTCACCCTGCATTAGCAGGCATCCGCGCCCTCGAATTCGCAGGACTCGCCCCAGGTGCATCTCCCTCTTCTTTCCACCCATCTGCTCCATAGCTAACAACATCCCAGGACCATTCGCAGGCATGCTCCTAGCAGACAACGGCGCCTCAGTTCTGCGCATCGACCGCGCCATCCCCGGCGCTACCCATTCCTCAAAGCTCCCACCACCCACCGGCGACGGCCTCGTCCGCCACAAATCATCCATAGCCGTCGACCTCAAAAACCCCGCTGGCATTGACCTTATCAAGAAGCTGGTCGCAAATTCAGATATCGTTATCGATCCCTTCCGTCCTGGCGTGTTGGAAAAGCTGGGGCTGGGACCTGAGGTTCTCAGTGCGATTAATCCAAGAATCATCTTGGGCCGCATGACCGGATTCCGCCGCGATGGGAAGTATAAGGACATGGCCGGGCACGATATAAACTACATCGCCGTCTCCGGCGCCCTCGGGGTTCTCGGACGCAAAGGCACAAAACCGTTCGGGCCCATCAACATCCTCGGCGACTTCGCTGGCGGCGGCGCTGTGCTTTTCCAGGGGTTGCTTTTGGCACTGCTGGCGAGGGAGAGAAGTGGAAAGGGACAGGTCGTTGAGGCGAATATGGTGGACGGGTCGAGTTATTTGATGACGTTTCCGAGGTTGGCGTATAAGACGCCGGCCATGAGTCAGCCGAGGGGAGAAAACTTGTTGGATTCGGGATGTCCGTATTATGATACCTATGAGACGCGGGATGGGAAGTGGGTTGCTGTGGGAGCACTTGAACCACAATTCTTTGCCCTTTTGGTGAAGGGGTTAGGACTCCAGGGGAAGGGCCTTGAGGAGACGAGGTACGACCGTGATACTTGGCCGGCGATGTTCGATCTGTTTACAAAATTGTTCAAGGAGAAGACGAGGAGCGAGTGGGAGCAAGTCTTTGACGGAACTGATGCCTGCGTTACCCCCGTCCTTGAGTTGAAAGAGTTGGAGACCGATTCGTCGAGAGAGGGCGACGTAAGACCGGTTGTGCATCTTTCGGAGACACCGGCACTGGCTGTCAAGCGTGGAGATCCGAAGTCGAGATCTATCACTACTGGGCAGGGTGAAGGTGTTGAGGGTGACGGATGGTCAAGCAAGAACTTGAGGCCAAGCCAGGACGGTGAGAGGGTATTGGGGGAGTGGCTTGGATGGTCGAGGAGCAATCAGTATGATGTGCAAAACGGCGGGTTGGTGCTGAAGGATACTGCGAAGTTGTAGGCATTTACAAGATTTAATCCCACATATCTGAGTCATAGTAATCAATTTATTGCTAAGCGGACACGCCAGATTCGCCTCGGCTTTGGAAAGAAGAGCCGTCGAAGTGGCCAAGTCAATATCGTCCTGCGAGTATTTATACCCAATCCGGGCGCCAGACAACCGGTTTCTAAGTAGGAGATAAATATTGTGTCTTAGCTACATCATGAGGGAGCGCGGTAGTGTGTCGTATTGGCCCGTCGTTTGGGGTCATCGTTAGTGCTTAGCACTTCGTCTTTCAAATCACCTTGTGAGCACAGATAAACTGGTTGTTATTTGCAGGCTGAGCACGGCGATGACGCCAAGGAAGTGGACGACCCAACGAGCTAAACGAGGATATCGGTCTCAAATCCGAAAGAACCCGGTTTGTACAACCCAAAGTTTGAAGGTCGAGCAGAGGCAGCCACGACTTACATGATGCAGTTGGAGCCTTGCGAGCCCCGGAGAATGATTTGACGATCTGACATTGTTAATTCTTGCCTACGTCGGTTACATGGGAAACAGAAAGCAGGTATTGTTTGGAAGCTTTTGTACAGATTCCTGACTCGACTTGGAGGAGTCGCCTTCTCGAAAACGAGCTGCCGAGAAGCCTGAGAACTTGTTGCATGAAAGATGATGACAGTAGCTTTTGACGCTGGCAACAAGACCAAGAACGACGACGACGAAGTTCTTAATGATGTCCACATAATTTCCCAGGCTTGAAAATTCCGAGACCAAGGTTTCCTGCTCATATGCTCTGATGGTCTCGTATTTGTGGGTGGTGATGAGGAATTTGTCTTGTCAGAGGGCTGCACCCCTTCCGGGTGTTCTACGCTAGGTGAGTCGGCTGCCCTCCAGTTGTGCTGTTGAAGTGTGACACAAAGATGCTCGGAAAGAAGGGGTTTGGGATTGCTAAACTGGTTTTTTAAATTGGGCAAAGATAATGAGGACGCCCGCAGCCATCAGTTGAGGCCAGACGAGCTACGTCGAACCGTCCAAGTCATATGGTGACAGCATTATAAGATCAAGGAGGACATAGATCTGCTACGATGCAACATGCAGTCGCAATTGGAGACCATATAGTGGTTATTCTCAGTCCATTTTCTTGCTGATTTAGAGAGCCAAGGTCAGACACTGACTTCGAGCCTTTATAGATGTCTCCATATGGGCTTGCAAGAAAACCACAACCTTGGTCCCATAGGATGTCAAGAAGCCAACACTGAGCATCCAGGAATGAAGACAACCGCTCCATGAGATCTTCGGATAGCGGTAGGCAGTGCCCATCGACAGCACCCGACAGCAGCACCTCGTCGGCGACAACAGGTTAGCACATCAGGTTATGACGGGTAGGCGACAAGCACTTTAAAATATCCAGTTATTTGAGTTGGTGCCCCAGCCTTATGCCAACCGGTTCTCACAGCGAGAATATTAAAATCACGTTACTCCTACGAGGGCATGAGGACAGTAGTTAGCCCGCTTGTGACAACATCACCAAGCCATGGGCTTCTGTGCGTCTCTGTGTCAAAGACAAGCCCACACCGGCATCACAGGGGATGCTGTATTGCACGCTGACGTTCGAAATTAAGGATCGCTTTGCAGGACCATGGATTGGGGACTGGTGCAAATTTGTTGCTACTGTGATTCGTTTGGAAGTGGCTCGGCTTTCAGGGCTTTATAGAGGATCAACCACTAAGTGATGGACGAAATTTCTGACCTGCTATGGAGTGCGAATTCGGACCGACATATTCTGATACTGGTAACCGGTTAGCTTGTGGATATAGAAACTGGAAAGCACTACACGATCGACGCTCACACGAAGCAGACGAGCGCAGCTCTGTAAATGCTGCCTCTTGGTCGCAATATGGACGGTACATGCTTGAACAACGAACAAACTGCCAAGGAAGTCTCCTTACATCTCACTATGCCGGTCACCTCAGAAATGAAGTCACCATTTGTCAAAGTCAACAAAGGACGACTTCCGTTACTCGACTTTCGAACAAAGCTCCAGCACGACTTAGCTGTTCAACCTCTACTCCAGACAAAGCGCGTCTTTGAATTCACTTCCTGATTCGACATGAGCTTCTTGTCCCTTTCTCCCTGCTCAGACCACCTTCCCGTCAGCTCAACAAAGCATATCCGCCGACCTCCCTAATCTCTTCACTGTCCGAAATGCCATATATACTCCCCCTCCCTTCGTCTCATTCCTGAGCGCTCACTTCACTACTTTTTTTATCCATCAGCACTACAGCACTACAGCACACTACCCCACACGCAGCTTACCCGCACCACAATGTGCACCCACAACAACCACTACTGCCCGCACTGCGGCTCCCTCGCCCACCGCCCCGTCGTCCCCTGCGCCTCCGCAGCACGCAAAGGTGCCAAAGGAGAAGAAAAGTGCAAGAATGTCGTTGTTAACGATGGCAGGGAATTGGAGACCACTGGCAAGGCTTGTTTGAGAAGGTATACGGGCAGGAATAAAAGGGGAGGTAAGGCTAAGAAGAGCAAGGGATGCTCGGTGATGTGAGTTTCCCGGTCACTGGGTAGGGAGAGTTAACGGCAGCAGGACTGCTTGGCGTTTACGTGGGAGGGAGTTAGGAGTTAAGACTTAGCATTGAAATGAATTTGTGCTTCGCATCCACTGATTAATTATATTCCGGCATTGATGTGATTGCGATCCGGATAATGGTGTTTGCGCCCCTACGTGAAACAACGCAGCTTCGGCAACGCAAACGCAAATTGAAAAAGAGTGAGCGCTCGGAGTTTTTTTGATTTTCTGAACTCTTAAGTTGTCTATAGCAAAACCTCCACTGCACGATCCGTTCCTCTAGATGTTGCTCAATATTGTCTTTCGGACTTATCAACTGAACCATCAAATCTCCTACTCACGCTTTGCTCTCTTCGCACCTTCATCATCCTCAACACCATTAGTCCTCTTGCCCTCCTCATTGACCTTTTCATCCTTTCCACCCTTCCACTCTCCATTCTCATCAAAATACTTTTCCACATTCTCCGCCGTGATCCACCCGCCACTGCCTGGGAACGGTGGTGGCAGCCCTCCGTCCCCGCTTCCTGTCAAAACACACGGCAGTCCCGAGATCCCCTCGTAGCCAACATTGCCCTCAAACACAATCCTATCATCGATCTCCTCCTCCTCATCACTCTGCACCTCATCCGGATGCAAATTGCTGCAAGCCGCCACAGCAGCATACAGCGCCTTAACGGCCTCCTCCTGTGCCTGTGCGTCATCCGGGTTTGTAAGCTGTCCAGGCTCTATTGGCGTCGTGCGTTTTGGCGGAGGCAGCAGAATCATCTCGACCGGATCTGCAAATTCCTCGCCTTCTGCTGGTTCCATCAGGCCGTCGAGTTGCATGTACAGTCCTTGTGTGCGGTTTGAGTTGCAGTCGGAGCATGGGACTGGCGATGGGAGACGCTGGATGGCGTGGAGAGAGATGGTTGGGTAAGGGATGACGACGCCTTTTTCGGCGGCGGGGTACCAAATTACGAGGTTACTAGAGAGTGTTAGTAAATGGTTTAACTGGCGATGAAGGGGTGAGGTATACGTACGCGCTGGTAACGTAGAGCTCGATCATAAAAACGTTCTGGCCAAACACCTCTCGTGGCTTGGTGAAGGTGCCTTTGATATGTCCGGTTGAAGGGTCGACATCGAAGATTGGAAGGGCGTGTATGAATTCTGGCGCGATGAGGACATAGGAGCGGTGACCATAGTAGTGGAGAACTGGTTTGGTGCTGTAGAACGTTTGGGGCGTGCTGGCCTGGTATTCGGCAAGCGGAGTGTAGTCCTCCAGCTTGGGAGGAACGTGGATGACGGTAGGAGGCGCCATAGTTGAAATATGTGTCTATGCAATGCGCGGTACAGTTGAGATACGCTCTGCGCAGATGAGGAGAGGAGGAGCAAGAAGATGTGTAAGTGTGGTTATTAGTGTTGGGGCAAGTTGCGGTTTCAGTGTGGGGTTGCTTACTGTCTACTGTACTTGTCACTTCCGCAGCGGTCAAAGATGCATTGCGGAGTGGCATACGTGAGATTCCGTATCTTATCTGATTCCGCCGCATTAGCGCTGTTGGGCATGTTGGATCTACATGATTGGAAGTCGTCACACCAAAGCACCCATCGCGACCACGACAACACCACACTACATATGTCGTAGCACGCGATCACGAACCGCATCTATAGAGCTTCAACTATTTGCTATCATACACATCAATATTACATCTTGTATATACACAACACGCACCACAACCATGTCCTCTGCGCCAGACGCAGGTGATGTCGAGGCGAAGACCTCAGCCTCCCCGCACAACAACGACGAAGACAAGTCGCAATCGCAACAGCCAAGCAATGCCCAAGCTCCAGCACCAGAGTCTTCGCAAAACATGCAGCGTGAGAAGTCTCTAGAAGAGAGCAAAGACACGGAGGAAGACAAGCGCGCAGATGGGGCAGCACCACCACTACCAAGTGAAGAACCACCACTTCCGAACGAGGAGCCACCACTTCTGAACGAGTCAGAACCACCTCTACTATCTGAAGCACCACCATCCACCGAATCAAAAGACGACGGCTGGGCCCCAGTCTGGGACGCGACCGCCGGCGCATTTTATTTCCACAACCGCTTCACCCAAGCCACGCAATGGGAGAATCCACGCGTACCAGAAGCTAGCGCATCGCCATCATTAGCACCAGGCGTTGCGCCAGCTTCAGGAGTTGTCGCAACCGGTCCACTTTCCGCAGCATACCCAGCACCAACTACTGGCCTCGCAGCAGGCGGCTACGATCCAGCTATTCATGGCTCCTACGACGAGAACGCATGGTACGCCCAACCCACCACCACTGTCGACACCACCCAACCCACCACCTCCCTCAACCTAGCAGAGGAATACGCACAGACTGGACAATTCAACCGTTTCACCGGGCGCTGGCAAGCCGCTGATCTCCAACCCGAGAAGTTCAACGATGAGAATAAGAGCAAGAGACAGATGAATGCATTTTTTGACGTTGATCTCGCGGCGAATAGCCATGATGGGAAGAGTTTGAAGGCGGAGAGGCAGCAGAAGAAGTTGAGTAAGAAGGAGGTTAAGGATTTTAAGAATAAGAGGAGGGTGAAGAAGGAGGAGAAGAGGAGGGCGTGGTTGTTGGATTAATTTGGTTAGTGGAGGAGATGGGTGAGAGATTGGATGGGTGGGTAGCTGGTGGTAAAGGTTGAAAACGAGGTATTATGCGATGAGTATGAGGATGGGTTGCACATGGAGGCGTTCGGGGTGCATTGTTCTGCTTGGCGCTGGGATTGGATCGGAAGTATATGCATGACTTTGATTCGCATGGCATGGTGCTTGGATCAAGCATAACGAGGCATCAAGCTATGTTGAGCCGCGTATAATGGCCCATGGATAGAGCGGACGTAGAGGCGTCTACAGTAACTACGGCATGAAGTCACGGAGTTTTAAATAGGAATCTGCCTATAAAGTGCTTTTAACGCAACCTTGAAAAGTCAGTGCCGATGATACTAAAAGGACGACACTGGTGATGATGTTGAGGAGGAAACAAACGCCGCGATTCCGGCAATCGATGGAATTCTTTCCTTACCAGAGGCGGAAGCCAAGGAAGAGGTTAGGAAGCTGGCCGTCGCAAGCCGTGCACGGTTGCAGATTCGGAGGACGGCGGACGCGTAAAGGGCAGATGATGGCGGAGTGGAGTATGGTCGATTCTTTATTAAACCTTTAGGGTTAATTGGGGATTTTGCGGTCGACCGTATATGGTGACCAAGTCTCAATTGAATGTCACCTGATGGAGATAACTCTTGGCGCCTCAATTCTTGCCAATCAAAGTACCACAAACTCTTCCCTAAGAGTCACTAGGCCCAAATCCCCTAAATAACCCGGCGAAGCGTATGTCGGCCGTTCGTTGAAGTTAAACCTGATTCGAAAATAAACACTTGAGGTAGAAGTTAGAGCAATTAAGTGGGTGCTCTGATCGTTATTCTTGCGGCAACTTCAGTAAAATGTTCCGTCACATACAAACATCTCCCACTTAGAAACAATCAGTGTTTAGGCATACTGTACCGGGCTCTAATATCCACAGACCCCAAAGGGTGTTTCCCGAGTGGGACTTGCTTACGCTCGTATACATTTTGCTCTGCTACCTCTGCACGAGTCCTTACCTGATTTACTTGGCACTCCCACTGCCCGCGGTCCCCCTACCTGATCCAGCTAACCGGTTTCATGCCTCCCCAGAATCCGCCATTTCACAGTCCGAACTAAGACCAATGCTACTGGCCATGCAGAGCTCTGCAAAGGGGGTGCTTGGCGAAAAAAAAAGTTGGCATGATGTTTATTTCTGTGCAAGGTTTGAATGGAGCTATTCTAGTTCCAAAGCTCCAGACCACGAATCCTCGGACTCATCTGTGTCAGGAATTTCTATCACGTTGTCTACTTCCCTCCTCTTATTTGGCTTCGCCGTAAATTTGCTTAGTGAGCTCTTCGAGCTTGCGTTTCCAGCTTCACTGGACCTTGCTGTGGATTTCGCAGTAGATGTCTTCTCCAATTTCCTCTTCGCGCCCTCGGTCACCACGTCCATAAAAGCAACGTTATCCAAATCTCTTACCTCGAGTTGATTAGAGTGAGTCGCTGGATCGATACCCAAGTCCTCCAGCTCCATGAACCCATCCTCGTCCTCTCCCTCAGGTTCATCAGTATCAGACAACTCACTCAATTCCTCACTCTCATCAGTATCCATCACCACCTGGCTTGCCGTCTTTCCTTTCTTCCCATTCCTCTCCCTGTCGAGTTTCTTCTCCGCTGCTCTCTTCCGCCTCAACAAGGTGTCGATTTCTTTCTGTCCTCTCATGCGCAAAGTAGCTTCCCTCACAACATCGACCCACTGCGTATCCGCCCTGCAAGAGGGACAAGTGCCATGCGTAGGCACGAGCGGTATCTCGTCTTCCCCACTCTCTCTCTCCTGGTTGAGGAAAAGATCACCTAAGCAACGAAGGTGGCTCACCGCGGTGCAGGAGGCGTGGGGACAGACCAAAAGCGGCCCATCGTGCTTCCGCTCGTGCTCCCAATCATCCTCTCTCAGACCCATGATTTTAGAGCAGACGGCGCATGCAGTAGCTTTTTCTAATTCGAAGATATCTTTGGTTTTTGCGACGTATTCTGTGAGCGATCCATACGACACGTCAAGTCGATGTATAGGGTGCAAGCCATCATCATGCATAGGTTTATCTTTCGTGACACTCTCGGCTGGGAATTCACAGATTATTCCCATATGCTCCGGCAGCGCCTGGACCGTCTTTCGTTCGATATCCTTCCACGCTAACCAAACCTCCTTGGAAAAGAAACGGATTCTTAGTGGCCACCTACTAAAACTCGGCACCCTCAACAACAAATGGAGATTCGATAGAATACTCGGTAGTGTCCTCCGCGGCGGCTTCGGCCTCTTAAAACCCCTTGAATTCACCGCACTTTGACTTTGCACCAGCCTCCTCTCCTCACTAATATGCAGCGTAAGATGGGGATTTTGCAACGCCCATTCAAATTGCAATGCTGCTATTTGAGACGGGAAACCCTCTACCAACAAAGTCATTTCCCAAGGCTGGGAGTTTCCGCGGGACGTCTTGACTGCTCCACCGGGGGCCAGACCGTTGTGTTGTTTTAGGCGGCGGAGAGGATGCGGTGTACTGCCGATGTATAATCGGGATGGGAATGGAAAAGAGCGGAGAAGGTAGACGACGTAGAGTGGTGGGATGGGTTTTAGTGTTGGTTGCATGTTGAGGGTGGTTGGCTTGGGGAGCGGGAAGTGCCGAGTTGGATAGCGATTTTGAAACTGTTGTGATGGTGTCGGTGTTGAAGAGTTGAAGTAGTGCTTATCTCAGGTGTACAGGTAGGCGTCGGGCGCGGTTGGGAGCTTGAGAGCCGTGGCCTGATTTCTTGAATTCGAGGTAGACGCTTGTCAAGTTTCAAGCATTTGGCGGATTCGATGAGAATACGAAGGGTGATGGAGGTTGTTGATATGTGACGATGGTCTGTGCCCAGAATTAAAATAGTACGAAGAGTTGTTAGGTTTTGTTGATGGCAATCATCCAGGGAACGTCGATGGTATGGGAGAGGATGAGAGTTGTATTGACTTTCAACTTACAAGAAAGAAGCACGCGACCAAGTGAGAACCCAAAGAAATCAGCACAAGTGGAGCAAAAAGAATTGAAAACAAACTCGGGCAAAAATAGCTTCGTCTGCAGAGTATTTTAAAGCCTTTTAATCAAAAAAAATCTATATTGTGGACAGAGCAAAGTACCTTATATGAAGATGCTTAGATGATATGTCGTTGAACGGAGACTGGAATTTGATGCCAAGCATTCCTAGTCATGTGACATAGCCCCCGATGAATTGTAATAGCGTAACACTAGCTGGTGGACCCCTGCCACTATCAGAATCTCGGTGCCACTTGTTCCAGTGGACCTTGAACATTGCTCAGATCGCCTCATAAAACGCTAGCAAGAAGCTAGGTTCTAAATTACTAGAAGAAACTCAGAAGAGCTTAGAGTGCAAAGGCGGCCTATCGACATTTGTCTGTCTCTATTATGTAGTTGTTGATTCGCGTTGCGATTTGATATTCAAGGATGGGGACGAAGTTTGCAATGGCAGTTTTTGTTCGCGCTACCCGATATGGTCTAAACTGGATGCAGAACACCGGTGGTTGCAGCATCCACTTCTGGGCACAGTGGTTCTGCCAGTGAAGAAGAGCCTTCCCAACTTCCCGCCGCGCACAAGGCTGTGGCATCTGGAAGCGGAACCGTGCGAGAGCAGCTCACAAGCCACGGCCCAAGCACCAGAACTTAGAGTAACCTGCCCATCCATCCATACTCGTACCTTGACATACTTGACTTCATCAATCATACCTCTTAACACACAGCGGCCAAACGACTGTGATATTTCATGCTACAGATATATGTGCATGTGTCTGGTCAGCGCTAATATACGTTTATCATAATTCCAGTGTGATACTGGGCTCAATCTGTATTATAAACATCGACTTGGGCTTTCGTCCCGCATTCGCCCACGCGAACCCATATCCTATACCACCACTCACGACGACCACGCACTGCGCTACAAATCCCCACAAAAACACTCAGGATTGTCCCAATGTCATCGTTATAATCTGCGAATACTACCGACGACAATAAAAATCCGACAAACTCGTGGCTTTGTGCGCAGCAAGCACCCGACACAATGGTGCAGGTTCCTACGTCCAGCGGAGCATCCTCCTCGGCTCACACGGTCAAAGCATCGCCCCATAAACCATCAAGAGCTGGCACACCGATCAAGGGCAAAAACACAACCAATGGACATTCCGATACCCCAGATATTAAGGAGGAGAAGCCCCCTGTGCGCTTGAGCACACTCAAATCCAAGCCTCTTGACTTGGAGACCGTCGAGCGACGAGGGCAACCAACAGCGGCGAGGGAGATACCGAAGAAAATGCGCCCTCATGGCCTTACGGAAGCACCAACATATCGTCCAACGAAGGAGGAATTCAAGGACCCATTCACATATATCAAGAATATTGCGCCAGAGGCGCGCCAATATGGTATCTGCAAGATCATACCACCCGAGGACTGGAACCCAGATTTCGCAATTGATACGGAGGTGAATACCCCACTCCACTCTTATTTAGCGGATGAGACGGCCATCAGCGTACTTTAAATATCTCAAGGCGCATACTAACCAGTTTCGTAGACGTTTCATTTCAAGACTAGAAAACAAGAGCTCAACTCAGTCGAGGGCAGTAAGTAGCAATCTAATCTTATTGCACTGTGGGATTTCCTGACACTTTACAGGTACACGAGCGAACCTTACTTACTTGGACCAACTTCAGAAATTTCACGCACAGAAAGGGAATAACCTGAACAAGTTTCCAAGCGTCGACAAGCGACCACTCGACCTGTTCAAGCTCAAGAAATCCGTCGATCTTAGAGGCGGGTTTGAAAAGGTGTGCATGATGAAGAAGTGGGCTGAGATCGGTCGCGATCTGGGATATAGTGGCAAGATCATGTCATCGTTATCCACCTCGCTCAAGAACTCCTACCAGCGCTGGCTAGAGCCATACGAAGAGTATCTGCGTCACGCCAAACCGGGTGTACAAGCTCAGTTGGAATTCGAATATGGTGGACCTCTGACGCCTTCGCCTGGACAGTCTCCATTCAAGAGGCCATCCTTGTCTCATCAGCCGACGCCCTCGAGTCTTGTGAACAAATCACCCGCTATCCATGCCACAGATGCTTTGAATGCATCAATGCAAAACTCGAACGACATGAAGGATATCCCGATGCTGGATGCACCAAGCTGTTCGAATCAGCCAACGCCGGCTCCACAAGCTCCTTCGAGGTCTGGTTTTACGCCTGTCAACGCCGGTGGCTTCACCCCAGTCAACAGCGCTCCAGGAAATTTCACTCCAACCAATACGAAGCGCGAAAGGGAAAGAGAGCCAGAGCGGAACTTCACTCCACCTTGGCATGCTGCTCCGGCATCATCGTCTAAGAACACTCCAGACTATCGTCCATCCGGTCTTAGTGGTGCGCCTCTCTCCGCGCTGCCTAATGGCGTTAGTTCAGCACCGGCATCGGTAAAAGCTGCCCGTCAAGCAAGTAATGACATCAATGGAGCAAAGATGGAAGAGAGTGGCCTTGATGAAAGCGATGTAGGTAGCAGCGGGAGGCGCAGTAAGCGGCTAAAGAAAGATGCGACGGCCGCCGCTGTTTCGCAGAAAAGCTTCTTGAGACCACTGGGCACCAGAAAGCCCGGAGACCCAGATTACTTTGCTCCTGGTGAAAAGTGCGAAAAGTGTGCGATCCGAGACGCAAGCGGTGGTGTTTCACAGCCCAAGATCAACCTCCTCCTCCATTGCGAGTCTTGCGATAATGCCTATCACATGCGTTGTCTCGATCCACCTCTTTCAACATCTCCCGAGTATGACTGGAATTGCCCGAGATGCCTTGTCGGTGATGGTACGTTCGGCTTCGAAGAAGGTGGCACATATTCGCTGCAACAGTTTCAGCAAAAGGCCGCCAACTTCAAGGAAGACTATTTCAAAGACCGACTGCCCTTCGATCCGGTGCTCAACTGCCCTAGACCCGTCACCGAAGACGATATTGAGAGAGAGTTCTGGCGCCTGGTGGCTAGTTTGGAAGAGACTGTCGAGGTCGAGTATGGTGCTGACATCCACTCTACCACCCATGGCAGTGGCTTTCCTACTGTGGAGGATAAGCCGGATGACCCATACGCATCAGATCCATGGAACTTGAATGTTACGCCAATGGCAGAAGGCTCACTTTTCCGCAATATCAAGACTGATATTTCCGGCATGACCGTACCATGGCTTTATGTCGGCATGATCTTTTCCACGTTCTGTTGGCACAACGAGGACCACTACGCCTACTCGGCAAATTTCCAGCACTTCGGCTCTACTAAGACCTGGTATGGAATTCCAGCCGATGACGCTGAGAAATTTGAGAATGCTATGCGCGAAGCGGTCCCAGAACTCTTCGAGACCCAGCCGGATTTGTTGTTTCAGCTCGTCACATTGTTGACTCCGGAGCAGTTGAAGAAGGCGGGTGTTCGCGTCTATGCACTCGACCAGCGTGCTGGCCAGTTCGTCATCACTTTCCCACAAGCTTACCATGCCGGCTTCAATCATGGCTTCAATCTCAATGAGGCCGTCAACTTTGCACCCAAAGATTGGGAGCCATGTGGAGAAATGGGCGTCGAGCGTCTCCAGCAGTTCCGCCGCCAACCATGCTTTTCGCATGATGAATTACTCTGGACTGCTGCAGAAGGCAATGTCACGGTCGAGACTGCCAAGTGGCTAAAACCTGCTTTGGAAAGGATGAGAGATCGTGAGATGGAACTTCGCGCAACATTCGGGCAGAAGCATCGAGAGACGATTCCTAGGCCACATGCTTGTGTTCTGGAAGCTGAACATGGCAACAAGGTCGGAGCCTGGAACACCGGCGAGTGTGACTTGGAAAACACGATCGAAGCTAAAGGCCCCAGAGAGGACGATTATTCCTGCGAGGTTTGTAAAGCCTACAGCTACTTGTCGATGATCAAATGCGACATGACTGGCAATAATATGTGCTTACAACACGCATGGTGGGAAGGCTGTTGCGACATGGACAAGGATGATCGCGCGAAGAGCATTTATCACACTATACACGTCCGCCGTACCGACGAAGAAATTGAAAATATGGTCAAGAAGATTTCTGAGCTCGCAAGTCGTCCCGATGTTTGGGAGGAGAAGGTGACACATGCCCTCGAGTGCGACGAGCCAGACCTCAAGACTCTACAGACTCTTCTGCACGAAGGCGAGCGTATCCCGTATGACTTGCCATCGCTTCCTGTGCTGAAGCCATATGTCGAGTGCTGCAATGCGTGGGTGGAAGAGGCTAAAGCGTACTTGGTGCGTAAACAAAGCCGGAGAAAGAGCGAAAAAAAATCGAAGAAGGCAAGTGAGGCCGACGCCGCCGAAGAAAAGAAGCTCAGAAACCCGGCAAATGTCGAAATGATGATTGAGAAGCAGGAGAGGCTTAACTTCCAGTGTCCGGAGATCGACCAATTACGTGAGAGATCCAAGGCCATCGAGGACTTCAAGGCTGATGCTGCTGTTGCCTTGAAGCAGCAACACGGTCTTCAGACTACCCCCATTGTTGAAGAGCTTGTGGACCGTGGATATTCTCTTCACGTCGACCTTCGGGAGATTGCTGAGCTTGAAGAAGTTAGAGAGCGATCCAGATGGAACGATCAGGCCCACGATTCCATCGATAAGGCGCTGACATTGGCGGAGGTTGGCGCACTCATTGACAAAGCCGAGAAGCTACGCATCTTTCCAAACACCCACCAATTGCTTCGCCACTTCCAGGCACAGAAACAAGCTGGCGAGCTGTGGGAGGCCAAGGCCAAGGAACTCATGGCCAACAAAGACAACATCCATTATCCTCAGCTGGAAGCCCTTGCCAACCAAGCTAAATCCGTGAATCTACCAACTACGCCCGAAACCTTGGCTGAGATGGAGGAGATCCTGAATAAGCATCGCGAGGCTCAACGTCGTATTACCTCGCTGTATCAGCGCAGCAAGGACCCAGACCCAAGCAAGCGCCCCAAGTACACTGAAGTGCGCGACCTCACAGAAGCCTTGGTGGAGCTGAATAGCAAACCACCAGGCACCATTGACCTGGAGAAGGAGCAGAAGCGCCATGAAGACTGGATGCGCAAGGGCAAGAAGCTGTTTGGAAAGGCCAACGCTCCCCTGCACATTCTGAAGACACATATGGAGTATGTTCTTGAGCGCAACCTCGACTGCTTCGACATCATCAATGATAAGCCTCGCCAGCCAGCCGAGCCGCAGTCGCGCGAGCCCAGTCCAGAAGAGGATTCCAAGGGCTCTCATTCTTGGGAGGACCCGCGTTTCCGCGAAGTCTTCTGTATCTGCCGCCGCATTGAGGCCGGTATGATGATTGAATGCGAGCACTGCCACGAATGGTACCACGGCAAGTGCCTAAAGATCGCGCGTGGGAAAGTCAAGGAAGACGAGAAGTACACATGCCCCATCTGCGACTGGCGCGTCAAGATCCCGCGCGACGCTGCTCGTCCGAAGTTAGAGGACCTCATTGATTGGCAGAGCGAGATCGCGCAGTTGCCTTTTCAGCCTGAGGAGGAATCAATACTCACCCAGATCATTGACAATGCGCAAGATTTCCGCAACCATGTCGCCCCGTTCTGTAACCCCATCACGGCGACTTCGGAGGAGGTAGGCACGATGCGTTTCTACCTCCGCAAGATTGAAGGCGCGGAGATCCTGCTCGTAGCTGAGACGAACTTCTTCAGAAAGATGCTGCATATGTGGTCCCAGGTTGCGCCGGACCCACCACCAGTGTTAGAGCAAAGCAAGTCGACTAGGAAGCCTCGTCCAACGAAACTCATGAAGTTGATGGCTCAACACGGTGTGGATAGGCCGGAAGAACTCCCGCCGGCGCTGCGCACAAAGCAACATGCTTTCAAGCGGAAGAGTAGCGAGCCAATGCAGATGCAAGGCCAAAGTATTATGGGTGCCGGGTCAAGACAAAACAGCCTGATGCCTAGCCAGGAATACAGGCCTATGAATATGCAGGCGCAGCAACGACTGATGCTTGGCGGCCCGTCGATTCCGGTCAGTAGGCCGGGATACGAAATGCCCTTTACTAGTCGTCCACCTGCTACCTCGTTCGGTGGCATGCCGATGGAGAATGGGAGGTTTCAGGATAGCCCGTTTTATGGGCTGCAAGGACTGCAGCGCCCGGGGAATGGTCAGAGGGAGTTCGGGATGTTTCCGCATGATAGGTGGCTAGGTGGTAACATGGGGACCCAACCGACACTTGGGTCTGTGATGTCGGAAACTTTCAGTCCCTTTTCCCGTGGCCCACAGACAGGCGACGCGAGAGCTGAGATCGAGAGGCAGAGACTGGTTGCGCAGGAGCGGAGGGAGCGGGAGGAGAGGGAGAGGGAGAGGCGCGAGCAGGAGAGGGGTGTTGATGCTATGTTCACGGATTTGACGAATACTGATGATGTCGACTCTCAATCCGCTATTCAGAGCCAAAATCAGACACTTACCCAGCCAGAGACACAGGGAGAACAGCAGGGCGCCAACGAGAAAAATGAGGATGTGGCTATGCCGGATGCGGGAGACGTCGGGAGTCAAGGGAATTCGCAAGGGCAGGGCGATTTTATGGCGGAGATGGCTTTGTATGGTGATCGGGAGCCGAGTGGGGAGAGCCCGATGAGGGGTGCTGGGACTGAGTACGGGAGTCCTTGAATTTTCGACGAGGTACGCAAGCTTTGTGTTTGAGGCGTTTGGAGAGGGGAAGGATAATCATGCTACGAGGGGGAATTACGAATGGGGGGAAGGCGCCTGGGGCGCCAAAAAAGGAGTTTTGGTGATTTGCTCTCGCTCTTGCTGGTTCTCCACGAGATGAAGGTGTCCAGAGCTGAACCTTGTGCTGTATTATAGGCGTATATTACGCGCGGAAGATGAGATGAGATGAGTAGATATCACACAATTCATACATAATTGCGTTTAACTCTATGCACTTTAATACTCGCTCATCTCAATATTATCAAGGCTTCCAACCTATGGCCCACCCAACGCAAACATCATACCACCACCCATATTCATCCTCTCATCTGACCCCTCCACTATATTCCCCCACGGATCCTTGACCCTCATATTGATCGGCCACCTCACCTCACCTACCTCAATATTATCCTCTTCAGGTCCAAACGGCATATGCATCTAATTCTGCTTTAAGAACGGCATTCCGAGCAAGAGGTCGCAAAGCATACCATCATTCGGATAGATCCAGCACTCCCCCTGCACCAGCTTCGTCTCCCCGCCAGGGCGACGAATCTGGATATTAAGGGTCAGTGTGAACCTTCTCAGTGGCCGGTCCACAACGCCACCGATACCGCCGCAGGAGGGTTGTTTGGAGGAGCCGACTTGCACGTGGTTGGAGTAGTGGCGGCGGGAGGCGGAGAGACTGATTGTGGCGACCTGAGCACCGGTGTCGATGATGGTGTATATCGATTGGCCGCTCATGCCTAGGCAGCGCAGTTGGGGACAGGCCATGTTTATCTTGCCTCCTGGTCCGCTGGTGCCTGGGAAGCCTCCTGTTCCCGAGTAGCCTCCCGCTCTTGGAAATCCGCCGCCCATGGGCCCGCGGGGCCATCTGGGAAGCCGGGCATGGAGCGGAGAGTATTCATTATGGTAACAGGTTTGATAACAAACTTGAGCTGTGTGTCTGGGCGTTGCCAAGGATGTTTGTGTTTCCGCAGTTTATTGGGCTGAGTTTGTGCTACTCCTTCATCCTGATAGAGAAACACAAGAATATATAGGAAACATTTTAGCAATGCTGAATATCAAACCTGAATACAAACGTTATTGATTCATACTAAGCGGATTGGTCATGCAAATTGCCTCTATCAACGGCATTCGGTTATTTACTGATTGTTGGACTCAGAGCGAGCCATCAACAAATATCGAGCCTGGGTACAGTGTATTAACTTATAGCCTCCTCCTCAAGCATTCATTAACGAACTGTCCTGCGGGGTTATGCATTGGCAAATAGTGGTATCATACGCTAAGAATGCATCATCTTACTCGGCTCTCTTGTCCTCCGCCTCCTTCTTGACCGCTTCCACAACAATGTTGGCCATCGCCGTCGTCTCTGTCACAGCCCTCTCAGCATCCAGCTTCTTCGCCTCCTCCCTGGCAATCCTCTTCAGCTCTCTGTTGCTCATCCTCTTCTCGCCAACAACCTTCTTGTCTGCCTCTTCGAAATGTTTAACCGGCCACTTGGCTGCGGTCGCCTTCTCATCCTCCTCACTCCACTCCATAGGCAGCACCGCGAAGACGAGATAACTCGTATGCGTCTTGACCTCCGGCTCAGTCTTATGCACCAAGTTACCTTCCCTATACACCTTCTTATCCAACAGACTCTCCACGATAGCCTGCTTATTATTCGGCTGTGTTTTTCTCTTTTTCTCCTTCCCGTCACTGTCTGCCTTTTCCGATCCATGGAACGTCTTGAATCTTCCCTCAATCTCCTTCAGCCTATCAACTGCCTCCTGAACCGTCGCAGGTGTGTACTGGACACCATGCTGGTTCTGTCCATGCGCAATACCGATGCGCTCACGGCGCACTTCTAAACGCTTGTGCATCACTTCCACCATCTCAATCTGTACCCACCCCAGCTGTCTCATCGTCGACACCGTGCGTTGAACTTGCTCGATACAAGGACTGAAAGTACAGATATTCACCGGCGCATTTGGATTCAACGCCGACACGAACGGTTTCCCCTCATTCCCAGGCTGCGGCTTTCTGCTCAAATGCGGCAGGGCAAGCCAAGGCGCTGGCAAGTCCAAGAATATGCAGTCAGCACCAGGTGACTCCGTCTTATCCTCTCCGACCAGAAATCCATCGCCACAGACATCGCGGTGCGTTATCTGCACGATGCCGTCCAGTCCGTGTTCCTTCAGCTCCTCGACGAGCTTGCCGTGGCGCTGCTCGTGGAACTCGTAACTGTACACCTTTCCCAACTTCCTCTTCTTCGATTGTGGGTCCTCGCTGGCATATCCGTTGTATACCGCGCGAGTCGATGCGTGTGTAAACGAGCCACTTCCGGCTCCGGCTTCGACCAGATGGCTCCCTGGGCGGGCGCGAATGCGGTGGAGGACGTAGCTGTAATCTGGCGTATAAACTACCTGGGTTCTGTGAGGAAGAGAAGAGGTCCAGTTCTCTGGCGTAGGTGGGATGAGGTGAACATATCCACTTGCAGCAGTGGTTGCTTCTTTCGGTGTCGCAGCACTATCATCCAGTGGTGTATCTGCAGCATCTTGTTCCGAGTCCTCACGCTTGCGCTTCTCCTTTCTGCGGCCGCGGGAACCGGTGTCGACTTTCGAGGCGCGGACTTGGGAGCCCCATGGCAGGCCAATTAATGTGGTGTGTGGGAAGGAGCCGAATCTGGTGTTCACGACTTTGCCCTCTGCATAACCTTCATCGTTCTCGTCGCGGTCTTTGAGGATGGTTGGGAGTTGTTGGTCGCGGCGGAGGTAGATGACGGCTACTCGGCCCTTTTCGGTGACGGCACTTGGGTGCAGGAAGGGTGATATTTGAGACATTGTGAGGTCTATGGTGGTTCCGTGACCCTGTGTCTAGATGTCGTCCGTGGTGTTGTCGCATTATTTTTCTGGCGAGGCTAGGCACGAGGCTGGGCGGACGGGTGCCAATGTGCCATTGCTGATCTTTAGGGGACCTCCAGATGCGGTTCCTTGCAGCCTTGTGCCATCGAGTCAACAGAGGGGCATAACTGGTTGTGACAGTAACGAACAGCTCAAGACAACAAGGTTCTTTATGCTCAATACATTTCGCGCCAGATTACTGAACGCAAGAGGATTGAAGCCATTACCTTCAGTTCTGATATACAGATACCCGCGACAGTTTTCGACGAGACGAATCATGGACCAGCTCAAGGTTCACAACACTCTCCAGCCTGGTGCGCCAGTGCCTTTCGTTCCCATTGAGAAGGGAAAGGTTAGCTGGTATGCTTGCGGACCTACAGTTTACGATCACTCTCATTTGGGACATGCAAGAAACTATGTTTCTACAGATATCATCAGGCGTATATTGCGCGATTACTTTGGCTTTGATGTTAAGTTTGTCATGAACATCACGGACGTTGACGACAAGGTGCGCCCCGAACGATCACGCTATAGGTAACGCAGATACACTGACACAAAGCTCAGATTATCCTCAGAGCAAGACGCTCCAAGATTCTTGAGAGAGAAAAGGCCAAGTCGCTGTCAAAAGAGCAAGTCGCAGAGCTCGGCGCAAAGGCATTCTCAGCATACGCAAAATCCAACCTCCCACTGCTCCTCCTAGATGGCCACGAGCTCACTCCAGGAGCATATCCAGTGCGTCGCGATGAGGTCTACGGCAAGGTCTTGGCAGGCAGCACATTGACCGGCGAGGGCAAGCCAGGAGACGACGAAGCAAAGGTGCGCATGCACCTCAGCGCACTGACCGAATCCGCCGCAGCACTCGTCAAGGGCGCAGTTTTCGGCGGCGCTGACGAGATCTTGTTGCCATACCTCGACTCGCTATACAAGGAGGGCATTGACTCGAAGGAGCACTCTATCTGGACGGATGTTACGCAGTACTGGGAGAACGACTTCATGAGCGATATGGATGCGCTGAACGTTATGAAGCCAGATGTTATTACTCGTGTCACCGAGTACGTGCCACAGATTGCGGACTTTGTCACCACGGTCGTACAGAAGGGTTTCGCATACGAGTCCGACGGCTCAGTCTACTTCGATATTGCGGCTTTTGAGAAGGCTGGCAACCAGTACGCTCGTCTGAGACCAGAAAGCAGGAATGATCAGGCCCTGATCGCAGATGGTGAGGGTTCTTTGTCTAAGGCAGCAGGAGGTAAGCGTGGAGCAGGAGACTTCGCATTGTGGAAGAAATCTAAGCCAGGAGAGCCCGCGTGGCCATCTCCATGGGGTGAGGGTCGCCCAGGATGGCACATCGAGTGCTCGGTGATGGCATCCGATGTTTTGGGCAAGCAGATGGACATTCACTCCGGTGGTGTTGACTTGGCATTCCCTCACCACGACAACGAGCTTGCACAATCCGAGGCGTATTATTGCGAGGGTGGACACCAGCACAACTGGGTCAACTACTTCCTGCACATGGGACATCTGTCTATTGCTGGTTCGAAGATGAGCAAGAGTTTGAAGAACTTCCAGACTATCCAGGATGCATTAAAGACTGGCTACACACCAAGAGGAATGAGAATCGTCTTCTTGATGGGCAAGTGGAATGACGGCGTTGAGATCTCGCCAGATATGCGTGCACAAGCCGATGGATGGGAGAACTCCATCAACAACTTCTTCACCAACGTTAAGTCGCTGATCGCCGAGGCCTCTGGCCGCGAGCCTCTCGCTTCTCTCTCTTTGAAAGAGTCAGCATCTCTTGATGAGGCATTGGAGAAGGCACAATCCGAAGTTCAGACCGGACTCCAAGACTCCTTCGATACCCCACGCGCCATGCGCGCCATCTACGAGTTAGTCAAGGAAGCAAACATCTATATCAACACCCAGAAGTCCTCCGCCGAGGTCAAGGAGCTGGAGAAGGTGGCTCGCTGGGTGACCAAGATCGTTGGCATCTTCGGACTGGACGCCAATGCCGCACCACCATACAATGGCTTGGGATGGGCACCGCTCGCTAGTGACGTTCTTTCCAACCCAGCTGAGGCTATTAAGCCATACACCGCTGCTTACGCCACGATTGTCGATATAATCAAGTCCCTCCCAGAAACCTCGTCGCCTGCGCTTTCTGAGTTGCTGAGCGCAGACGTCGATGGTGAGTTTACTTCCGCCGTCTCCACTGGCGCTAGCGATATCCAGTCCATCGCCCTCCCATACTTGCGCGCTATCTCTCGTATGCGCGACGAACTGCGCCGCCTGGCACCGGCTTCAGCGGCCAAGAAGGACATTTTGAAGTTGTGCGACGAGATCCGTGACGTTGACCTGACCAACCTTGGTGTTTATCTAGACGACAGACCGGATAACCAGCCATCGCTTATCAAGTTTGTGCCAAAGAAAGAGCTGCTTGCTCAGCGTGCGGATAAGCTGAAGAGGGAGGAGGAAAAGAGGGCGGCGAAGCTGGCGGCGGTGGAGAAGGTTAAGAGGGAGGCGGAGGAGAGGAAGGAGAAGGCTAAGGTTAGCCCGACGGACATGTTCAAGTCAGATGACCGTTTCAGTGCGTGGGATGCAGAGGGCTTTCCGACAAATATGAAGGATGGTGAGGATGTTGCTAAGTCGATGGCGAAGAAGTTGAAGAAGGAGCAGGAGAGGCAGAAGAAGTTGCACGATGATTTTCTGGCGGGTAAGATCTAGATTGGCGCAAACAATAGATGACTCGGAACTCAGATGGTGATTTCACGGCATAGCAGATGATTCAATACACAGAATGCATGTCAACTAGTTGGCTTGTTATTGTTTCAATCGCAAAATTATCATCGCCCAGACTATGGCATACCAATTGGTTATTATTACCTCCTTTCAAGACGCCAGCGCCCAACCCCACTCCTCTACATCAACTCACACCCAATATCCCTCTTCGCGCTGTTCCTCCTCATCACCGCCTCCCTATCGCTACGCTCTATGCACACAAGACTCACCTCCCTCTCCTGAAAGAACTTGCACCACTCCGGCTTTCGGATCCTGCGGCCGCGGTGGCCGGACACAGTGTGCTGTGCGTCGACATGTGGGAGGTAGCGGCTGTTGGTGATGGTTTGACCGGAAGAGCGGTGCTTGCGGTGGCAGCGGGGACAGCGGAAGTGTGTTATTGTGCACATAGTGCATAGGTGTGATGTGTGATGTCTAGCTGGGTGAGCGGAAAAGCGGGAGTACTTAACTGGTAGGTGTGAATGCGTGGCATGGAAGTGGACCGGGGGCTGGAGACTGAATGGCATTGTTGGGACGGCGAACTTTTGTAGGTCAAGAGGACGACGTGGGAGGGTAACAATGTGCTTGATACTCGAAGCGAGAGCTGTTCTCGCGGCACGGTTGGTTGTTCTGATTTTGTCTTTGTATGGAAGGTTTTTACAATGGCATTATATTCTGGGAGAGGCGCAGGCTATACTTACCACTTTCCTTTGTGCCTATGTGACTGTCCAAACATTTTCGAGGACCACATACCGCTGGGCTCAAAGGAAGATTCACTTGCCGTTGAGGAAATCACTCTTCCGTATTTGGAAGTCCTACTGCCCTTCATAATAGCAACCATACCATGTCCTGATGTCGGATGAAGCACCACTTTCGCAAGAAGCGAGGGAATCATTTACTGCTCATTTAGTAAGTTTTAAAGAGTACTGCTACTGTTGGCCTCTTCTCCTCTTCAGCAGCTTCATGAGAATGGGCTGAATCATTCACAGCCCTTTCCCGTGCTCGACAGAGTACACTATTGCTGCCCTCTCCACCTCATGGCCACACAAAACGAAGACATAAATCGCATGATACTACAAAATCCACAACCGAGACCAGCTCCCATTTCTCGCCAAGAAGAACTTTTGTGCGTCAAAACCACTGGCACAGGCTTCTTGCCCAAGAACAGCCAAAGAAAAATCCGCCGCACACAGTACACCACCACCATATTTCAAAGCAATCCAATTCGCCTCAAGTCCTCTCCCACCGGCTTTAACATCGCACCTTGACCTCACTCTCGCTAGAGTAGGATCACAACTCTCGTATTTGCGGATACCAATCGCTTGGCTAACAGATCGGCTGAAGCTTCCATTCTGTTAAGACCGTGTTATACTCACTATTCCGCCGCCCAAGTTGTAATCGCTCGATTAATATTTTGTGGCCGTCTGCATTCGAAATTAGACCAACCATAAGCGGCTCCGCTCGAACTCGCATTCTGCCAAGATCAAGCTTTAAGCACAGTGATCGTGATCCTTCCAGGAGAGTACAGGCAGTTTCCGGCGGCCGGGAAAGGGTTCGAAGTTGTTTCCACACCCGGTAAAACCATCGCGCTTACAGAGTGACTAAGACGAAATGGGATGTTATTCTGCGCAGACGTTACTATCGTTGACCCTGCACTACCTTGTCGCCGAGGCCTTCGACCCAATCCTGAAACAAAAGAACATACGAACCGGACACGCCGGGAATGGTGCACGCCCTTTAAAAGGCCAGAAAATCGGGTCACCAGCAGCGACGGTGGGTTTAGACTGGTTGTGCACCACGTCGTTTCACAGAGTGCAGGGCGCATGAAAAGAATTCCATGGAGCAAGTGGCCAGGCAACTGGCGCCGGTAGACTCGTCATAAACTCCCTACCACGCTTTCCCAGACTACCTAGCATACGACAAAGACCTACATTTACAATTTTTTCCCTCTGTCCTTCTACGGGCTCTCCTGTGTAACGACTTGTCAAAGGAAGGCTTCTAAGATCACTTGCCGACTTCCATACCTGCTTCAATGGCATATAAATATGGCTGATGTTCGAATATGGTGTCAATGACGCCAGCTGGTCCCCCAGGCTTATTATGCTGGGAGATTGTGGATGGATAGATGGACCTCTATTATCATGGAAAACCTTATTCGTCGACAGAAACACCGAAGAATAAGCGGGGTGACATGATGGCTTGTTGGGTGAGGCAGAGTGTCGAATGGTTGGAGGAGCGCCTGGCCCAGGACAGTGTAAAGGTCGGTAACGCTTCCCATGTTTGTCGCATTGTAGCAGACAGCGATCTTAGCGACGAAAGAAAGCTGCAGTTTTTCGACTGGATGCGGTCAACGAAACCAATTGAACACAACAAGGGTTAGTTCTCCAACGGAAAGCACCTAGGGATGTCCCTCAACATTTACTCAGAATCTCCGAAGGAGAAACGAGCATGGTTGTCTCATCCACATCACAAACCGTTAACTACGACGTCTCCAAATACCTCCATTTGCCACCCTCTAAACAATCTCACCCAACGCGCCTCTGTCCAGTTACAAACAAGACAACGATGTGTATACTCACCTGGTACAAATGCCCCTCTGCAGCGCCAAAGACCGCGACTCGCCATCCTGTACTATCTGTCGTAAAGCCGAGAACGAGATATGGCGGGACCCAAGAAGTGTCCCATCTATTTTGAGCGGGAGAGGTTTCTGACTTGTGCTGTTTGTAATAATGCATGCAAGAACAAGAAGGGGACGGGCGATGGGTGTCGCGTCGTGATGTAATGCGGAGGCATGTGAGCCCGAGCGGAGCAGAGGGAAGTATGAGGGTTGAATGGCGAGGAAACGGTGTCAGATTGTTGGCTTGAAGTATTGCTGGAGCAAGCCGAGTAAGAAGGTGTGGTGTTGGTGAGAGACTTGGTGGTGCGGGAGGCCGAGGGCAACAGGTTGACAGAGTGCGCTATTCGTCAAAGGATAAATGATGTTATTTTGTGTGGTGCCCGCGGTGGTGTATTCTCGAACGGATAATTGCCAGAATTGTGTGGCTATATGGAGGGACTGAGAGCTAAATATGACAGATCGGGGTTGGTCAGTGGAGACAGTAAACTGGTTATTAATCATGGCGACATGAGGGCTTGTTGAGGATTGGCAATGGCCAATCGGTTGAGATTTCATAAGTAGCAAGGATGTTGTTGTGGCTCAAATTGTGTTTATTTGTGCAGGCGACTGTTAGTGCATTGCCTAAGGTGAACCTACATTTATGTTTCGATTGTAAATACTCCATCCTGTAAAGTCCCCATGTTTTCCCATAAATCCGCTCAAACGCCGGCCTAAGGTTCTGATCTATCATAAACATCTAATTTGGTTTGCTTTCCTAAGACTACAATGTTGGGTCAACATCATACTCTACATCCGTCCTGATAACATACTTCGCGCCCTTCCTGACACCAGTACCTTCATGTAGCAGTGCTCCATTGGCCTCGCCATGCGGAAACACTGCGACAGCACCCATGACCGGCTTAACAGGATAGGCGTTCATAACACCCTCCTTCACACTCGGCAAGAAGAAAGTCGTCTCACCACCCACAAAATCATCATTAAGATAGATCAAGAAGGTGAAAAGGGACGATTGTCTCTTCTCCGGCGGACTTGAGTCGTATTGATAGACACCAGCCGGGGTAATGCCACTCGGTGGCCAAGCACCATCGATGTGACAACGATACTCGGCTCCAGGAACATAGCGGTATACACGGAATCTGCGGTTCACGCCTCTTGCAACCCTTCCACCCACCTGCTCTGGGACATATTCCTTCACTCTATCCCACAGCCTGTCGTGGAAACTTTGGTCGACGACCCAGTAGAAGTTGTGCGCCAGAATACTAATAGGTTGGCCATCGTCGCGGACTGGTGCGTCTGGAATAAACTTTGTGGCTTCGCCGCCGCGGATGATCTCTTTGCATTCCTCAGCTGACAGCAGATTCTTGACGAGCGAAAGGTTTGGGACGATGGGATGCTCGTGTCTCGTCCTTGCTGGGCCTGGAGTTACGAGGTTGACTGCGTTCTCTTGCGTTGTGTACAGGATGGCTGGGTGGTGATTCGGTGGCTTGCGCTCGAGGCCTGGCGTCTCCTCGATGATCTTGTATCTCGCATTTACTGCTTGCTTATCTGCCACCAAACTTCCGTCCAAGACCTTTGAGTACACCTCATCTGTGATCGGCTTCTCCCTCATGTTCCAGATTTCTTGTACGGATACCATATCATCGCCGTTGCGCACTGGTGTTCCCTCGTCGATGGTACCACAGATCCTGAGCACCAGGTCAAGAACCTTCAACCCTTCCCTTTCTCTTTCCGACCTTATGCCACGTCCCTCCACACCCTTCACACCACTCAGTCCAGACACAACATCCAGATCTCTGACCCATCTGCACAGAGCTCCAAGCTTTGGGGCTTCGCCTCTAACCTTCATCTCACTCAACAACACTCTGGCCTCTAACCACTTTCCGTCAACCAACGCCGCTGACACCTTCGCTGTAAGATTCGCATCCGTAGCTGTGTTTAAGCCAGTCGTGCAAGCGGTGCGGAAGTCATAAGCAGCGACTCTTAAGTCCTTGCAAGCTTTCGACTTAATAAGTGATGGGTACTGTGCAAGAGCTTCCAGAGTATCGATTGTGGTCTCGAGGTCTTCTTTAGAGACAACCGATTGGATGTGTTTTGGCTCGACACCAGCTGCAGAGTCGAGGTCTGAAAGTGGTGGTGTGATTGTTGCATCATGGGCTAGCTTCTGCTGCTTTTGTTTATTTTCGAGAGCCTTTGCGGCCTTGCGCTTGGAGGACTTGAGGTTCGCCATGGTGTGAAGTGGTAAAGATAATTTTAAGGTTGGACGGTTGTGGTTTGAGAAAAGGTCGAGGTCCAATGGACAATTTCGAGAGTTGGACGCTGCTATGCGGGCGGTGAGAAGTGGCGATAAGGCGATTGACGGAATGGTGGAGGCTAAAAGTGGTCCTCTTCAGACGCTAGGCCCCGTTGCAGGAAGCTAGATTGGGGCGACAGCTTGGCAGGAATTAGACGCCGCGCTTAGGATATCTAGACTTAAAGCACGGAATATTTCATAATATTCACGACGTTGAAAGAGGCGATTTTAAGCTTAAAGAAGTGTATACATCCTTTCATCAAGGAGCAGTCACTGGGGAAAGACATTAGAAAGCTTCAGCGCTTTGTGCTCAATAAATTAGACCCTACGACTTCAACACCAGAATTATCCGTCACGCAACCTGTGCATATACCCCCTGACATGGACGTGATGGATTATTTCATGAGGAAAGATTGGGAAGACGACCACAAAAGGAACATAAAAAGAACTAAAGACGTGACCGTGCGATCAAGTTTGAAAACTTCCAACTCGAGCTTTGGGCGCTGATTGAATATGCAGCATGGGCATGGCGGACTGGACGAGGAGCTATCAACGCGGAGGATAGTGCAAAAGAGGATTATTATCAGAGACTTCTCCAGGCGCTTAAATACGAGATTTTGCAGGTGTTGGGAGAAGCTGAGAAGATATACAAGATATATCGGCCAGACGTCCCTAAGCCTGATGGGTTTGATTTTGAAGAGATTCCGGACGAACTGTTTACACTTAGAAGCAGTTATCGAGATGCGCAGAAGTTGGCTCAGTCCGTTCCACCATCGCCACAACCGATTAGTATCGATGGTCAAACTGGGAATGTTGAAACTGCAGTCATGGGGACTCAAAGCAAGAAGACAAAGGCTCAAGTCGACAAGAAATCGATTGAGGAGACCGTCACACCACGGCTACCTCCATGACGGACCAAGTACGGCTGAGTTCTCGCTGACTCAACCTGTCCTCCAACCGCCAGATGTAGAAGTAATGGCTCGATATGAAGGCGACAGATGGAGGCGGCAAGAGGACCCCATCCGATAGTTCGTATTATAGGACGAGGCATCTTACGCGAAGCAACTCCGATAGTTCTACAAGCCGAAGTCCTGAGAAAGACGTCTCACAATATCACGATGCCATGCCATTGCCTACACCACTCATAATGCTGGATGTCCTCTGCAGGACGGTTCATGGCGTAAACGACCGTCGCTGGCGTCCCTCGACAGCTTCAACTGTTGGATTTCTGCCATCACTCTCGACGATATGCGATGTGCACTAGTATTGCTAGAACCACAATAGTTTTGTGGAAATATAACCAAATGTCACTCCTTGGCCGGTGGTTTACCAGACTGCCACTTTTTATAGTCGCAATATCCAAGTAACCACTTCATATACTTCACGCCGTAGGAGGCTAAAAGCCTCTTGCTTTAGCGGCATAAAATTGACAAACCCCCTTTTAATAGCAGTCAGATTTAGCTAGAACTAAACAACTGAACTCGAAACTTTAAGCATTGCATGGCTGCAACGAGGGTAGACCACTTACAGACCTCAGCATAATGTCCAACTCCAACAAAACAACAACAACAACAACTGGGTTATTGCCTTTCAAATTGAAAGTTTAGATAGCGAACGGGTCAGCATTCATGAATCTCTATGTACTATTGCCGTTATAATATTATGGATGAACGTCGTAGGGACTGGCGCTGACGCTCTCAAGCTCGAAGATATTTCTTCCACTCTACCACAACCGTATGTCGTTTATCAGATTGACTTTCGATGACACAAACTGGTTAGCACTCTGAGGATAGAACTCAGGAGAATTATTACTGCCTTGCAGCGAGAGTAGTGGTGAGAGACGGCGGTTTTGATAACTAAATCCTCAAGAGCAGTTTCGCGAAACACCAGGTTTCGAGTGTTGTAACGGGTAATTTCCCGTTACAAATCATTTAGCGGCACAACTCAAATGTGGTGTTATTAGTTGCAATTTTGTCAAACGTAGCTATTTCCTGACGATCTACCATTTCTTAATGAGCAGGCTTTTAATTGATGAAGCTACCGTTTCGGACTCTGCTATCCATGTTTCGTCAGATGTCTCATCTGCCACCAGGCATCCCTAGCAATGTACACAACCTCTCCAAACGCCATAACCCACCCTGAACTCCTTCTCCGATGTGTATTCCCTTTGCCTCTCTTAAATGTGAGACTACTTGCACTCAAGGATAGCCTCCTCATATCTCCTATCGCCAAGCTTGGTGATCTGACTACCCACAATCGGACCAATATACCCCTCCACCCGACCAGCAAGCGCCGGATCAGGACTGCCATGCGGAGGTGTGTATTCACCCTCGATGATTCCCTTGATCGCCTTCACTATAGTAACAACCACCAACTCTGCATCCAACGGCGTCTCAGCCATGCCCTTAGCCAGGACTCTATTGTAGGCCTTCAAATTCGGGATGATGAGCATTCGCACAGCCTCAGTTCCGCCGATAGCAACAATGCCCTTGATAGAACCATAGTGTTGATCCAACGGCTTCTTTGGGTCGAGAAAGTACTTGAGGAATGTGCGTGCCAAGCGTGGCTTAAGCTGCTGGCTGGACTTCTGGTACTTGGTTGCGATGTGACCGATCAAGCTAGCGGCGTAGTCACGGAGAGCGTAGTAGGCGGAGACGTCTGCTGAAGGAGCATTCGAGACTCCGCGGCCGACGAGGCAGGTGAGGACGGAGGAGCAGAGGGTGGTGGTGTATGGGTCGACGAAGAGCATCGTGTTTCTCGTCAAGGCATTGGTGAGCTCCATCATCGTTTGCAAGACGAAGACTTGGCCGGTGCTATGGGTGACCTTTTCGGCGATGAACTGAACGAAGTATGGCACAAGTTGCTGCAAAGACTCGTCGCTCTCCACGCTCGCAAGAGCAGCAGAGCGCAGACGCTGAACATCGTCGTCTCGTTGTGAATCAAGGATGGCGGACTTGATCTTGTCAAAGTAGAGGATGAGCTCTTTCGATAGGATGTGTTTGACTTGTGGCTTGAAGCCGGCGTTGTCGCTGCCGGTGATGGCGGCGAGTGCTGGGTTGGCGTTGGAGCCCTTTGGTACGAGTTCTTGGACGCGGCCTTCTGTTGATGTTGGGTTCTGTGGGACTGATGGCTGGACACCCTCAACTGCGAGCCAATGCGCTGTGCGATGTCAGTATTATCGTTTCGACAGCCAGTAAGATCATCACATACTAGTAAACGACATATCCCTCGGCACCTTCGGCAACGGCGCATTAATCAACTTCTCAAAGTCCACCTCCTCATCCTCAATGTAGAACAATGGTTGTCCCGGACCCAAGCTCGCCTCTCCGAATCTCAATGGCCTCGTCGACTCGTAACCGTACAGCGGCTCAACATCCAGCACCTTCAATGCCTGCGAAATGTCCTGTGTTCCTAATATCGTCCTCTTTCCGTGCTGCATAAAACGCATTGCCTCTACGATGACTTGGCCGACGCGGTACTCGACTTCTTGGGTGAGCGCGCGGATGGCCTCTTCGCTGAGCTGGCTGATGCCCACGGACTCGGCGACATCGCGGATGTTGTCTGAGTTCCAGACGAGCTTTTGTTCTGCCATTTCTGGTGTATTCTCCTAGGTCTGGAGTGTCGGGGTCGATTTTAAATCAGATATTGTCAACCTGTTGTATGGCCGCGATTTTTCTAAGCTCCGTCGTGGTTGTCGCAACTAAACAATGTCGTGGGAGGCGCGAATTGTGCAACGATATTAGGGCACAGCAAACAGTCGCTTTGAAGTCGTTGATGTGGCTTAATGACGACAACCTGGTTTAATATCCCTTTATCAGGGTGATGATAATTCGAGTGCGCAAGTGGGTATAATTTCGTGGATTTGAAAGGTTCATGTGCTTGATGTGAAGCCGACGAGGCTGAGAACCAAGCACGACCCTCGTCCGAGGCGCGCTTCGAGATATATCACTTAGACGCGCTCAAGTCACGATTGATCAACCAATCAATATATTCACACACACAACTATTCAAATGGCTTCGGCTACCCCACAAAGAGGCACTTTTATCGTGATAGAAGGCCTAGACCGCTCCGGCAAAACAACACAAGTCCAACGCCTCGTAAACTCCCTCTCAGCCGACGGCCACAAGATAAAACAACTGAGGTTCCCTGGTCAGTAATATCAAAATCAGAAAACGATCAATGGCGCTAACATGAAGCAGATAGAACCACAGTAATCGGCAAAATGATAAACTCCTACCTCACCTCCCAATCTGACCTCGAAGACCACGTGATCCACCTCCTCTTCTCCGCCAACCGCTGGGAAATGGCCACCCAAATCCAATCCGACATCTCAGCCGGTTATACAGTAATCTGTGATAGATACTACTACTCCGGCATGATATACAGTCTGGCCAAGAACAAGCCCGATCTTGGGGTAGATTGGGCGAGAGGCCCTGAGGTGGGATTGCCCAGGCCGGATCTGGTGGTGTTTTTGGATCTGAAGCCCGAGGATGCGGAGAAGAGGGGTGGCTTTGGGGATGAGAAGTATGAGAAGTTGGAGATGCAGATGAGGGTGAGAGAATTATTCAAGAAGTTTGGATCCATGGGAGGCGAGGAAGAGGAGGACATGGTTAGTATTGATGCGGGAGGAAGCGTGGAGGATGTGGAGGTTGAAATAAAGCAGGTGGTAGAGGACAGGCTGCAGAAACTGACAGGAGGGCTGGGACGTGTTGGGGGGACACCTTGAAGTGTTCAGAGCAACATGTGGTTCTGGTTTCTGTCAGTCCATGAGGTAGGCTTCGGGAGCTAGACTAGCTCGACGGCACGTCTCCAATACTTATATCTTCCGCCCCTCTCCCATTACACATTCACCATCTATTCGTCACTCAACAACGCCCACAATGGACGTCGACGAAGTGCACTACAAGAAAGAGCTCCTGCTCCGCACTTGGTGCATCGAAGAGGCCACAAAATGCAACATGCCACAAGTCATCCACGCGCTCACCGTCCCTTGTGCTCTCAACCGAGAAGATCCCCCAGAACTCGGCCACGTACTCCGTCATTGGGTATTCAGCAAGGGGAATATGGAGGCAGCTACCCGAGCAATCAAGAAGTTCAAGGAAGAGTTGGAGACACAGAAACAGGAGCATGGCGAGAGGCCAGAGGGTGGGATGACTAGGCATACTTGGGAGCTCAACATGGGCTACTACAGACGGATGGAGGGCCATTGTGGGACTCTGAATGTGATTCTCAATCAGATGTTGTGGAATCTGGATATGAACTAGGAGATTATGGTGACGATATGTGGCCGAGAAAAGAGGTCGGAGGTGGTGACTCGTCTGCCACCTAGCTTTAGGGTATGAGATGTCCAACAACCACGGTGGCCCCAAAATCTAACAGGTTGTAGGCTGGTGTCGGCGACTATTTACGACCGTGGGTGTTAAAATAAACGCCCTTCGAATTCATCTGTGGTATTGCAGGATGCTAATCGTTTTTGCTTTCGTTTTATCAGCAAGCGGCTTTTTTCGGTCGGATCTTTAAACTGCACGGCAGGCTCAACGCCTCGACAGCGCACCACAGAAGGATGGCGGAAAATGGACAATTTCGAATACGCTTCTCCATAAGATGTTGTTGAATCTGGAAATGAACTAGGGCATATGGTGATGACATGTGGTCGAAAAAAGAGGGAGGAACGTGATGACTCGTCTGTCACGTAGCTTCAGGTATGAAATGCCTTCGAACCATGGTTACGCAAAAGTCTAACTAGTCGCAGGCTGGCTTCGTCGACTACGAGCGATGGGCGCCGTGCCATTGAATGGCCGTGGGATGGATTTGTGAAGTATTTGGTTGCTGATCGGTTGCGTTACGGGATTTTGAAAGGGGATTTTTAGGGGACCTGATCTGCAAACTACACGGGGGGCTTAATGCCCAGAAGCGAACATTTAAAGAATTAAGGAACATATAATAGCACGAATACAAAATAAAACACGGATGCGCTCAGTCGGGTGACTTGCTGTGATTTATTGGTTTAACGAGATTCAAGGTCCTCAGCCACAGATCAACCATGATCTGTGAATGTAACATGTGATCTGAGAGACAGTTGTGAAATCTGGCCAGCACTTCATATGGATTTAGCCAGCTCACTTATGCCCACACTACTGGCACGAAACCACGAATCATTGTAACGATGTCCAACATTGCCTGTTCTGCTAGGCAGAAAGCGTCGCAATCTCATCTCAACTTTCGTTTTCCCCCAAACTTCGGACCAAACGTCTCCAGCCCCGTCGGATGCTGGGTCCTACTCAAATTCCCCAAGCCGGCTTGCAACTCTGAACTTTCCTCCTTGATCCTCCGATACGCCTCTATCAAGTGTCCGCCCAGTAACGGCGGACGTCTGCTCTCATCCTGATTCTTCTCCCATTGCGCTATTTCGGCTTTGGTGTATCTGCAACGCTTCTCATCGTCCTCGTCGTCTTTTGGTGTCCTGTTGGCACCAGGGGGGGATTCACGAGCTGGGTCTTCCACAGAGGCATGGAGCCATTGTGTTTGTACAACTCGAGCGCGCTCGATGATTTGACCCACAAAGACTTTTGATGTAGCTTTCGTGGCCATGACGACGTTGCCGGGGACGGATTGGGAGAGTGTTTGGTTGACGAGCTGTATTCCGCATTAGCATCGTCACAGCATCGGCCTGAGCTGAATCTGAGCACTTACACGTCTAGTAGTCGAATCAGACAACTTCGAGGATCTGTACGTTTCATAGCGAAGATACTGGTCCGGATCAAACTCCTCCACCAACAAACTCCTGTGGTACTTGTCTCTCCTCTTGTCCTCCTCGGTGTGTGTGGTATGCGCTACATCCATATTCCCTTCTGCATCATCGTCTTCCTCCTCTTCTTCTTGCTGCTTCCCACCACGACCACTCATCAAACTCACAGCCGCACTGCCCTTCCCTATCAGACTCCCTCCATCGTCAGCAACAGCATTCTTGGGCTTGCGACCTCGCTTCTTCCCAGTCTTTCCTGGTTGGAGCGACCCTGACACCAAGCTCGCATTTTCCATGGAGGGTGACCGACCAGAAGGTGAATAGCCACGGCTATCACCCATCACTTCATCTGGTGGAAAGGATGTTTGGCGGAGAGGATGAGCGGAGGAGGAGCTGGTCATGGACATGGAGGATTGCTTGCGGCGTTTCGAGTTCAGTGACTGTGATATATCGCCTGGGCGTTTCGGATGTTGTGGCATGTAGTTCTGGCTATATGGCGGCGAGGAAGCCATGTTGGTGATTTGGGCTGGTGGCCCTGAATTCGTGATGGATAAAGGTAAAGTGAGTTCGAATGTGCCAATGGAGTGCGCTTTGAGTGCGTTGTTTGGCACGTCGTCACGAAGGAATGAGATGGCGATGGACAGTGTGGGGAACCTAAGTTGATGGTGGTGATAAGGGCGTTCCCAGTCAAGTCGATTTGTTATGGTATTATTCCTGGGCTGGTTTCTCGTTGGTGTTGATGGTTACTCTTCAAGGTTGATAACCACAAGGCTGAGAAAGAGATCACCAAGGTTCCTTCGGAGAAATGTTTCGCCAAGCACGCCAGGGAGGACCCCTGCCCCTCAGTGGGAGCCTTGTCCCCATTCTCCAGAATTTCTGAGTTGCCAATGACTCTGGCCTCGCCCACTCTCCCGCCTTCAAACACTCCAAACACCCCAAATGTCACAAAACGCGAAAATGGTCAAGTTCACTGAGACCTCAGAGGAGGAGAAGGATAACAACGACGTGGCATTGACGCCTGTAGACGCATCATCAGCAGTTGCATCAGATGCCGACGGCAAAACTTCAAAAGACGCGGCGAAGAAGGAGCCCGTTAAGGAGAAGCGCAGGCGGAGGAAGGCTAAGGCGGGAACGGATGGAGAGCCAAGGAAGAAGAAGCGTCGCAACAGCTTGAGCAAAGCTCCAAGAGATCCTAGAGACGGTGTCAATTCGCCAATTGAGGAGGACATTGGAACGAGGTCTCCGAGTCCTGTTATTGATTTCGATGGACTGAGCAAACCAAGTAAGCTCATGACTCTTGTCATTCCGCAATTCGGAGGCATGGTGCTAACCGGTTAACAGGTATGGGAACCAGAGCACGCCTGGAAGAGACACCAGAGCAGGCATTGGAACGTCGAAAGAAGCTCGCCGGCGCAGTGAGAACTATCCTCGAGTGCCTCGGAGAGGATCCAGACCGTGAGGGTCTCCTCGCCACCCCAGACCGCTACGCAAAGGCCATGCTGTTTTTCACCAAGGGATACCAAGAGAACATGAAGGACATTGTGAACGAGGCCATTTTCCACGAGGGTCACAACGAGCTTGTCATCGTCAAGGACATTGAGGTGTTCTCCATGTGCGAGCACCACATGGTGCCGTTCACCGGCAAGGTATGTTCTCAGTCTCGTGACACGTCAATTGGACAACCAAGCTAATCATAGATCCAGATGCACATTGGATACATTCCAGACAAGGACGTTATCGGTATCTCGAAGCTTCCTCGTATAGCAGATATGTTCTCTCGCCGCTTACAGATTCAGGAGCGTCTCACCAAGGACGTCGCCCATGCTATCATGGAGGTCCTCAAGCCACAAGGTGTCGCCGTTGTCATGGAGTCCAGCCACTTGTGCATGGTCATGCGCGGTGTCGAGAAAACGAGCGCCACCACTATCACCAGTTGCGTGCTTGGTTGCATCGAGAAGAGAGAGAAGACCCGCAACGAGTTCTTCAGCCTGGTTGGCTTGAATAGGCGTTAAAGATGTCACGATTACGAGTACGAGTAATCAGTTTCAACAGTGCAACGACTTCAACAGCACAGGGTAAAAGGGTTACATAAAAGATATTAAAGATACGGGAGGACGGTTTTGCTTCGGCGGTGCGTGATACTCTCAATGAGTTATGAAAGGCGTTGGAAATGAGCGGCATTAAGGATTCAACAACCCATGGTTTTCAACACCAGCTCCAAGGAGAAGAAGAAGGCGTTATTTATAGCGATGTGTTTATGAAGAGCGATAGACCATATTTGCAGAGATGAGAAGACAGATAAAGTCCGCAATAAGAAGGATGATTTTGCCTGTCAACCAGTTGCTCACATAGTCATGTTTGAATTGACATGCGCGGCGCCCCGAGACGAGAGCTAGTCGCGATGGCATCGTCATGCACTCTAAAGTAACACCTTCACTTACCTGCTGTGTCTTCTTCTTACAACTACTGATCACCTTTACTTTAAGCTCCACAACGATGACTTCCCCACCCTTGCGTCGCGCAAAAGCTCGCAAATGGAAAAAGCAAGCCAAAGCTCGCAAACTAAAAGGGCTAGCTGAAGAGCTGCAGTCCCAACCATCCACACCCTCGCCTTCAACCCCTTCAGGCGCCTCCGTCACTCCCGCACAGCCATCTATCCCTCCAGCTGCGTATGGTCCAGGGCGCCCCAAATACTCCCAAAAGAAAGCCCGGCGGAATCTTCCTCGAGAGGAACGGTCGGAGCCGGACAGCTGGTGTCCAATCTGCTACTGCACCTACCTCAATGGCCCCACGAAAGCCGATGTACAAACCACCTCAGAGGAAGAATATGCCCAAGGGCTCGAAAGACCCGTCACACTTCCCTGCCGCCACACCCTTGGTGTAACCTGTCTCGCGCTTCTGGCTACGGATCAATGTCCGTTCTGCCGTAAATGGTTCTCTTATGCCGCAGTGTCGAAGAGGAAGGAGAGCAAGTCAGAAGGCGCTGGATGGGAGGAAAGGAAGTGGAGCCGGGACGGAAGAGCTTCTGGGAGGTCTGTGAGATTATCTGGGCGCTTATCACTGTTGCGCTTTGCGTGTACCTGTTATATTGGGTGATAATAGGGGTCTGGGGGTGGATTTCTGTGGGTAGCAAGGAGACAGCCCATGAGACGCCGCTCACTGAAAAGGTTGACAGTGATTTGACTATGACATGAAGTTGGTGAGTGGTGGGTGTCGAGTGCTTTGGGAAGGCGGTCGTGTCATGAGACGGTTCCAAGGATGCCGAAGACAATGCCAAAAAGGAATGAAGAGACGGAGATGGTTACTGATACGGCTGTTACGACTGGAGATTCAAACGAAGATGGGCCTGGCGATGGAGGGGACTTGAGGGTTTGGAGACATCCGACAACCTTGATTCTACCAAGCGAGATGAAGGACGTGAACTTACTAACTTGTTCCGCGCTTCCACTTCGTCGCGTTAATTGAAATGCAGAATGTGTTATCCGCTGTAGGTCAAACGAGACGCCAGGGATGACCTTTTGGCGACAATTGCAGGACCGGTATCGAAATGGTTAGCTTTCTTGATTGTAAGAAGAGAATATCATGGTAGAAGTTCACCAAAAGAACTTCTCCAATCGCCAACAAGTTGAGTCGGAGAAATCCCAACTCTATCGAAATCGTACGACCAATTATCTCATTTGCTGCATATTTCGCTATGCCGGCAGCTTACCCACGAATCACCGAGCTCTCTATGCACCAAAACACCAAACCCGATGCCGCCCAACCTAATTATAATATAAGAATGAGGACAAGCAGTATAATCAACACAATAATCAACACCCAAATAAAGCACCCACTCCACTTATCCTCAGTCCGCCTCACAATCCCCGCCAACTTCTGGGTTCCATTCAACAGCTTCCCTCCCACCCGATCAACCACCGTGTCGACATGCTCCAGCATCTCCGCCTGCTCTTCCAACTCACGTCCCATCTCATCGGCCTGATGTCGGATGTTCCGTACAGTGCCGAACACGCCATCGAGAGCTTGGTCTTGCTCTGCCATTATGCGGATTTGTTCTTGTTGTTCGAACTCCCCATAGTTATCCTGTTCTGCGACACCCATCTCCTCGTCTATTCCGGGAGGGAGAGGGGTTCGTTTTGAAGCGTCTTTTACGACGCCCCGGAGCTGTTGCCGCATGTCTTCTACTTCGTTGCCGACATCGTCCACTAGTCTCTTCCGCCGTACGACTTCGGAACTGGCGAGGCCGAAGTTTAAGGGGTCGGATTGGATTGCTTCAACGGAGGAGACGAGGTCGGAGAGGTCTTCAGCGAGGAGGTGGAGGGCATCTTCGAGTTCGTGGCGCGCTGATAAGACTTCAGGCGAGTCTGGTCGGGGTGATAATGCGCGGATGCGGAGGTATGAGGTAAATAATGGGCGGGTGTTGGAGAGCTGGGAGAGGACGTCTCTATTCATTGTTAGTCGCTTGGAGTTAGGGATGGATGTATGTATGTTTGTACGCACGCTTGTACTTGGAGGAATGGGTCTTCTTCATTCGAGGACATCATCTTGATGGATAACGGGCGCCGAGCCCTCAAAAATGTATATTAGAAAGAGTAGAGTAGTGTAAACAAATGAAGCTTGAAGTGACGACAGCTTGTCACCTTGACAGTTGATGTTGACGAGGCTGAGCCAGGGATTGTGGCTGGCAGGCATTAACCCTTGCATGTGTGGAGACGGAATACCCCGCTACATCTTCAAGGTTACAGAGCTTTTTTTGACCTCGACCGGTTGACATTCAGAGAGATATTTCAAATTAACTCTTTCAATCCACGAGATTCGTAGGAAAGAACTGTTAATAATGGCGCCGAAAACCCTGCTCCCATACGAGGACGATTTTCAAAGCGCAGGAGAATATGTCGACTCTTTACTGAGCTTTGCGACAACTTCAACCCTCTTCCAAACCCTTTGTGGAGGGGTACACATCCTCGATTTCTTCACCCGCGAACCCTCACTCTACGACTCCGTCCTGCCAGAAGACTGGTGCGCATATCTTCAAAATGTCGAAACCATGCAATTACTCAATATCCTCATGCGCGACCACACATCCTTTATGCGCCAACCTCCAAACCCACCTCCGGAGAGCATGATACAGTACATCGAGGACATTCGGAAACACTCTTTGAAACGCGACTATGCACCTCGAAAGCTGAAGTTGTCAAAGCTGCCTAGACCGGTTGCGGTGGGCATGGTTCCAAAAAAGGTTCATGAAGTTGCAAATTTCGCAGACTATGTCGACCGGTTAGCTAACGATGTCGCATCGCAAACTGGCAAGGAGGTAACACATTTTGTTGACTTCGGCTCGGGACAAAACTACCTTGGGCGCACACTCGCTTCCCCCCCTTACAATCGTCATATCATCGCAGTGGAAGGAAGGGAGATAAACGTCACTGGCTCGAAGAAAAAAGATGTCCTCGCCAACCTGGCGGAGAGGGAAGTGGTGATGAGGAATAAGAAGTTGTATAGACAGTATCTTGAGGGGGATATTACGGAGAGTGGAAAGAAGGTGTCGGAGAAGAATGAGAAGAATAAGCCGGTTGCGAACGGTGGTGCGAAAGGAGATGAGAAGAAGGCCCAGGACCCTGAACAGGAGAATGTTGCTGATTTCAGACCCTATAGGGAGCTTGAGACTATATACGCTACTGGGGAGGGGCGGGGGTCTATCCAATATGTGGAGGAACAGCTTAATGATGGAGACCTGTCGCATGTTGTGGTGCAGATTGGTGCCGAGGAGAAAGACGATGAAAACCATTTGGTTGAATCAGTAGACGGCTCAACTCTCCAAGAGCAAAAATCTTCATCATGCTGCAGACAGTCAAAACCCAAGACGTCGCAAGGCAGCACAGACCAATCACTAATGACAGTCTCAATCCACTCTTGCGGCAACCTCTCCCACCACGGCATCCGCTCTCTCCTCCTCAACCCAACCGTCTCCTCTATCGCCATAGTAGGGTGTTGCTACAACTTGCTCACTGAGCGTCTCGGCCCACCAACCTACAAGAACCCCATTCTCCGCCCAAATCTCCGACCAGTTAACTCAAGGGTGGACAGGTTGCAAGACGCGTTCGATCCGCATGGTTATCCGATGTCGGAGAAAGTGGCTACGTATGAAGGCGGCATTAGGCTGAATATTACGGCGCGGATGATGGCTGTGCAGGCCCCGCAGAATTGGACGGAGAAGGAGAGTGATGATTTCTTTAAGCGGCATTACTTCCGCGCTCTGCTACAAAAAGTGTTCTTAGATAGAGGTGTAGTCACCGCTGCTACGCCAGCTCATGCCGCGAGACCAGGTGATGTGGTTGAGGTTGATCAGACAGACCCAGTAATCATCGGCTCATTACGCAAGGGCTGCTACGTGAACTTTACAACTTATGTCAAGGGCGCAGTAGAGAAGCTTACCAGGGATCCTGAGAAGGGGAAGAATATTTCGGAGAAGATGGGCAGCATGACGGATGAGGAGATCGATGCTTACAGCCAGAAATACGGACATAGAAAGAAGGAGTTGAGTGTGATGTGGAGCTTGATGGCATTCTCGGCTGGTGTGGTCGAGTCGCTGATTGTGACGGATAGGTGGTTGTGGTTGAAGGAGCATCCGGAGGAGGTCAGGGATGCGTGGGTTGAGACGGTGTTTGATTACAAACTTAGCCCCAGGAATCTGGTTGTGGTGGGTATTAAGAGGTAGGTCGTAGATATATAGATCGATGTAGATGATATTCACACGGTTCAAAGGGATGCTCCTCAGATGTTAACCAGTTTCACTCCAAATGTTTCAATTTAGATCTTGACTATTTTGTCAATCTTTGCGCTCGCATCATCTCAAAGATAAAGTTAGCAAGTATCGCTTATTGCTAACCAGTTTGGCTAAAGGTTTCTCAGTTTAGATCTCGATTTCATGTCGATTCGTACTAAAGGCAGTAACATTCAGGTATTGACGGGTTTCTCAACAGAACCGTCATTTTGGCTTTGATTACGATCTCAATAAATCAATCTTACAGATTAGTTATTGTTATGCCTTCGCTTGCATGGGCGTAATTTTTTAGCGGTTGCGCTTAATCCGGGGTTTGTAGTTGTTGAGGGTTATGATCCAGATATTTCGCCAAAAAAAACTCAGACAACAGTGTATAAGGTGCTTCGTGCAAATACGTCCAACGAAGAGCTTGCATGGCACAATGGTAGGGCACCCCCCTGCATGTGGGGCGCACCGTCTTATCGTTGGAAGAAAACGGGATAAGGGAGATAGGCAGTTCAAATTGTTACAGGCTTTTTTGCCAATTGTGGCACGGCTTGGGTGTCGGGTGTGGTAAGCGCGTTAAGCGGTAGCCGCTTGGTGTTTTGGGCACGTAGGATCTGAGTGGAGCAATAATGCCAAGACATCCTACGAAATATCTTTCAGACATACTCAATGAAATAAACGAACAAATCATCATAAAGACCTTTAGAATATGATGTATGCAAAAGTACGGTACAGTGGTCGTGGATATGTGAGAAGCTGCCATATTACTACTGCCATGTACCTTGTGTTTATTGACAACAGCTTCTCCGGTGCTGTACCATGAATTGCAAAGGATGAGGGAGTTGAAGGAGTATATATCACAACATCGACGGGATCAAGCAGGATGTATTCGCCAATTTACCTTAATAACAATTATTGCAAAAATGCTCTACCATGATGTTGTATTTACGGACTTTTAAGGTTCTTGTTTGGAAGCTCACCCCACAAAGTTCCAGGTCACGGGCCACCATCCACTCGGGCCACCTCGAGTACCCTGCCAAGATCTCTAGCTCCATCACGATAAGATAAGACCTATTTTCTCACTTATCGTCATTTTTCCAGGCTGCCAAGGTGCCAAATCCACCCAAAAGTTGCCCCTCGTAGCCGCGCATTGATAAAAGCAAAATTCTTGTGACATTCTCTCACATCTCTCTTCATACCACTTTATACCGCTCAACCCAACACCTCATTTATACCTTCCCAACATACAAAATGGACGCCTTCATGCCAGACCCAGCCAAGGCTGCCCTCGATGCCTCTCCAGTCTCCTACGAGGATCTCGCTGAGATGGAGAAGCAGTTCGATGATGCTGAGACCGAGATTAGTGAGTTTATTCATCGAGCTGTATAGATGCTCTTGGCCGCAGATATGGAATTGTGGTAGCGTACAATTGCCTATTTTCAGCCATGAGCCAGCTTCACAGCGTAGAGCGAAGTTCTTTATACTAATGCACGGCTTAGTCCGCCAGCAGGTCGTCTTGACTGCACCACTTTACAAGAAGCGCGACGAGATGGTCTCCAAGATCAACAACTTCTGGCCACTCGTCATTGAGAATGCCCCACAGGACATTGACCAGTACATCCAGCCATCCGACAGCCAGGTTCTCGGCGGCCACCTCACCAGACTCTGGATTGAGAACTTCGAGATTGTCAACGGCAAGGTTCTCGATGGCGGCGACCCACGCTCCCTTTCGTTCACCTTCGAGTTCTCTGAGAACGAGTGGTTCACCAACACCAAGCTCGAGAAGAAGTTCTGGTACCGCCGTGCATCCGACGGATGGTGCGGACTCGTCTCCGAGCCAGTTAAGATCGACTGGAAGGCTGGCATGGACTCGACAGAGGGTCTCTTGGACCTCTCTGTCAACCTCTACGCCGCTGAGCAGGCCAAGGACCAGAAGAAGCTTGAGGCTGTCCAGAAAGCTATGGAGAAGAAGATGGAGCAGACCGGCATGGGTGCTGTCTCGTTCTTCGCCTTCTTCGGCTACATCGGTCGCCGCATCAGCGCCGCCCACTCTGTCGAGGCCAACAAGCGCGAGGCTAAGATCCGCGCGGGCGAGAAGGTCGAGGATATCATTATCACCGAGGAACAGGAAGACCGCGAGGATATGGAGGCCGCTCTTGAGATTTTCCAGGACGGAGATGACTTGGCTATCGCCATCGGAGAGGATTTGTGGCCAAGCGCCATCAAGTACTTCAGTGAGCCACCCCACGGTGACGGATGCCAGGACGGTTGCTGCGGCTCTGATGAAGAGGACCACGAGCACGGCCACGTCGAGGAGTCTGATCCCGAGTAAATTGCGATCAATTGGGAGTAAAAGCTGATGTGTGTCTTCTGCAGCCGAGGCCAACGAGGACGAGGAGCTTAGCGACTACGATTTCGAGTCTGGCGACGAGTTCAGCGGATTCGCGGAAGAGCTTGATGATGAAGAGGCCCCGGAGCTTGTTGAGGATGAGCCAAAGGCTAAGAAGGCCAAGAAATCTAAGAACTAGGCCCCTGGGTTGGATCGCATGCTTGGTTTTTGGGGGAAAAGTGATTTGCAGCGTTTTTGATACCATGGCTTCAGTTGGGTTGGGCTTAGACACACTCAAGGTTATATAATGAACTATAATCTGCCATTACCACGACTACGCGACATGTTCCAATGTGACTGACCACCTCAACAGAGTCCCTGCTCTCTTGATGCTACCCTGTCCAGATTGAAGGAAGTACCACTACACCTCACTCAGGCCCGACAAACCGGTTGATGAAATGATGTTTGCCAAGCTTTGGATATCTTCGTCTTCGTCATCGCCGTGGGCGGAATGCAATGAAATGAGATCGATGAGGTCCTCGGACTCGTCGCTGGCATCTGAGGCATAACCGTCGCTGGTGGTAGATTGAGATGAACTAGTGTCCTCCAATTTCTTGACATGCTTTTGCTTTTCTTGTCTCTTTTTTCCGTTTCCTGCAGCCGCGCGCTGTACCTTGCGCTCGTCATTCTTTCTGAATTATCAGTGTCGTCTTCGTCCGAATAGGTGGCTTTAGAGTCGTAATGTTGCGCACGGTATCTCCTAGGAAGATATCTCTCTTCGAACATCGCTTTCTCTCTTCTCAGCTCAAGAAGATCAACCACTAAAGCCAGCCGCTGACCCTCATAAAAATCTTTTTTTTCTTTGTCATGTTTTACGTGTATCAGAACGCCTCCTGCCCAAGTGCGACAATGTTCCACCGCTCTCAACTCCATGCAAACATCCTCGTAATGTCTTCTTACGCTCGGAGTTTTAATGGCCTTCTGATTCTTCCACTGGAACTCTTCCCAGACCTTCCATGCCAAATTTTCAGGATGTCCAGGTCTGGGGCTTTAAAAGTCGGACTTGCCATTGCAATTTGGGCTTTTTGTCCGAGGGATTCGGCTCGCGAGCTATCTCCCAGTCTTTCTCCAATTTCGCCACTCCTCCTTAGTCGTAAACAACCAAGACCGTCTTCTGAACTGGTGGCCGTTGACATATTCGATGTTGATTTTCCCGCAGCCGAGGTACAGGTGTGACTGAAAGGCTAACCAGTTGCTACTATATCTTGTTTAACACAAATCGAATGCCTACAGATCGCAAGATTTCTCTAATAATCATCAACCTGTTAATATTTCTGTGATAGTAACAACGCCAGTTATATATCGGCTGATGTTGCAAAGCGAACTCAATTATCGTGGCCAGCTAACCAGGGGTAGCTCACATCTTTGCGTTGTCTTACATTGCGGTCCGGGATACGTGACATCAGCTCTTACTACCTTGTGCTGAACGGGCTGAAATACTACAGCATACTCACAGAACTGACCTAGGTCGAGCCTGGCAATACGAGTATATAAGATACGTTAGTCAACGTCGCGCAGCCAAGCCCGAAGATTTTGTAGTCGACGGAACACAGTTCATATGGGTCGCAAGTCAACAGTAACATGGCAATGCAGATTCAAAGTGTAGGCATATTCAAAATTTGAATAGTTGCGACAAGTTATAGCTATACGAAGTGTAATGTAGTTCATAAAATGAAACTGACTCAAGAATAGAGTTCCTTGGTCGGAGATTAACGACAGAACCTTATATCCGTTCTCAGAACAAGAAGTAGACAAGCCTAATGACATAACGCCAAAATGTTGCCTGATCCTCCCCGTCGACATCTTTCACGCCGACAACGAGGGAATTTTGTTCGTTGAAGAAGAGAAAGCGGTTGCTGCCGCGAGATTGGACATAAGTTGGCTAGCGCGCTTGTGCGGCCCAAGCGAGAAGTGCTGTCATGTGATATTGAGCTTTGAGAGCACATGAGCCACAGTAGGGATAATCGGGCAGGGAGTGGCTTGAACACTGGGGCAGCCAATCACAAGACCAACATTTCAATCAATGACTCTGGTCGGGTCCTCGGTAACCTCAAGGCGTAGGCACGGGAAATCTCAAGCGGGTTGACGCCGACGACATCGACGACGCCACGATACCAGGCGACGTATCTTGCCATTGCTCTCCTACAACCATAAGCGCGCTATCTCGAATTACCCTCCAAAATGTTCGCCGTAACCAGATCTAGCCAGCAGGCTCTCCGCCGTAGTATGTGCGCCCTGGAACTATGAAGGACAGCAGGGTGGCATGAAATCATGCATATGAGAAGGGGAGAATATGGGTCGGACAGATTATTGACGGAATTATAGTCGCGAAGCCATCGCTGATCCAGCAGCTTGCTAAGACCGCTGCCCCAGTCGCCTCTTCCATGCAGACCAGGTACGCTCAACCTCCAGCTTGAATGCCCCCCCACGTCAACATCGCAAACGATAGGCCGAATAATCGCGCCGCCACGCTTCAAGACTCTTTATACGAACAATACTAACGGCCTCACCCAGAACCGTTGCTACCGAGAAGATCACCCCAAAAGACTCCTACCAAATCCTTGTCGAGCAACGCCGCCACCGCCCAACCTCCCCACATCTCACCATCTACCGCCCACAAATAACCTGGTACGCGTCTGCACTCAACCGTGTCACGGGTTGCATCCTCTCCGGCGGTTTCTACGTCTTCGGTGCCGCCTACGTTTTGGCCCCAATGGTCGGCATGGGCTTCAGCAGCGCATCAATGGTCGCATCCGTTGCGGCTTGGCCAGTTGCTGTTAAGGTGTTGGCGAAGGCTTTGATTGCCTTCCCATTCACCTTCCACAGCTTGAACGGCGTCAGACATTTGAATTGGGATACTGGAAGGAGTTTCTTGAATAAGACTGTTATCAAGACGGGATGGACTGTCGTTGCGCTGTCGGGACTGAGCACTGCTTATCTCGCTTTCTTCATTTAAGCGAGCGGGCTAGGCTATAGAGAAGAGAAGACTGGAGAGACAGAAGTGGCGGTTGATTTATTAAGAGCGCTTGTTTTGGTTGGGGAGTTTACCTTTGTTGTATGAGATATTGCCTGGCAATGGATAATCATTGAACCACTTTGCGGAGCAAGTGATGTACCTCGAGGTGCCAATCATTTTCGAGACTCCATATTCGTTGGTTAAGCTAAGCAAGATTGATTAGAATCGCATGTGAGCAATTTTTAACGAAACTACATGTAGCTATGTATCTATGCCAACACAAGGATGCCGACCACACCGCCTTTGATGCGCTGCTAGCAGAGAACAAGTTCGCTTTACAGCTTCAATCTAATTATATGGAATAACCACTTAGGTTATCAGTAAATCGCAAGATCTATTCATCGATATGTTGTAGATTGCGGTTATGCTAAGGGTTGTGTTCTAACAGGTTGCTTGATCAGTTCCAGTTATTTCAACCACATACTGCAGACCTCAATGAACGATCCAAACGATGAAAAGATGTCAGAAACACCAAGATTTCGACAACTGAACGCGAAAGCAACAGCTTCAACAGTATGATCGCGGTCACTCATTCGATCCACTTGCCACAAAACTTCCATTTTCCATCACACGACCAGTGTTTGAACCTCCGGACATAAGTGCCGAGAGACATTGGACTGCGAAGGAGTGAGAAATTCAAGAGTGGCTCAGTGAACGCGCTATTGCGGACCCAACTGAGAGAACGCAATATGAGGATCTTTTGCTCGACATGGTGGCTTTCAGAGACGACACTTTCAGAGACTATCGCTCCTGAGCCTACCAGACCTGACCTCCCGTGGAGCACGAATTAGTGGAGATGTGAAAAATATCGATTTTTATGAAGGCTTCATTCAAAGCACAAAAACCGATCACCTCCAGATGAAAATGGAAATGAAAGTGTTCAGAGAAAAGTATTGGGACGACGTTCCGAGCAACTGGGACTGACTCGCAGAGCACGTACACTTCGGATAGCGACCGTACATATGACACGACCAGAGGAGCCAGACGAGCAAAAAGGAAGCACAAACGCCAGGAAAAGGAGCAGATAAAAGAAAAACGATGGGAAAAAGAGTTTAAAGCAAAATTCAACGAAAATGGAAGGAAGAAAATGGTTCTAGTCCAGCTTATTCCACCACTGGCTCTGAAGACCTCTCAGAGCAGGAGGATGAGGATGGAGATCCTATCGATCTCAATTCCACAGAATCTGCTGAAGGCGGCCGCGGCACTAAGAATATCTTGGCGTCAACCGGTTTGCACGAGATGAGCGAGGTGGATTTGCTTCTCAGTTAAGATAGGGACATTTACATACTTGAGCTGTAAGGGCAATGTCAAGTGCAGAGGTGATACAACACTTCAGGCAAGTGATATGGCCCACAACAAACCGGTTAACCCACCCAAAGACAAGTATGACCATCTTGCAGCCGTCCTCGGGCTTCCCTCTGGAAGTGCGCCATCCTATGGTGGACATCGCGAGCGACGTTAATCGGTTAGTAGTTCCGACGAGAACACAACGTTTCGAGACATTGCAGTGGAAACGTCTCATCATCTTCGCATCCGACCTTGGTGCACGATTGATTTGGAACCTGTTGGCTCATAGGAATCGGAGGTTATCTCTGTATCAGTTTGCAGTTTGTATTACATTTCACTCGTTATCAATGTTAGAAAGTGGCTCGACATTCTGGTTGATGATGTATTGAGTGTAGTGCCGACAATGTTAAGCATCTTGCTAGCAACGTCTTCAGCGATTGCATGAATAGGCTCCAACCTCTCAGTCTTCCTGGTATTCGCTCACATTACCACCTTGCCCACCAGCATACTCAAACTCTCCCTCATCATACTCCCCCATAGCATCCACCTCATCATCATGTCCTTCATAATCATCATCACCCTCAGCGTCCTGCTCATGCCACTTCGCTGCCTCCTCTTCATCAACAACATCTGGAAGCGCAAAAGACACCTTCTCCTTCCCCTTCCTACTCCTAAGCTTCGGCAACTCATAATCTGCGGCGGTGGCCTCACCAACATCCTCCACCTCCACCTCCTCATCATCCTCATCATCATCATCATCATTATCATCATCCCCGGCATCATTCTTCCCCTTCTTCTTCCTCGGCTTCGGCACCTTCCTCCCACTCTGCGTATCCTTCCCATCCTTCACCCACCTCGTCCTCGCCGCCCTCATCCTCCTCCTCTTAACTCCTTCACGGCCCGGGTTATCATCCACACCATACTTCCTCAAATCCGGCACGGGCACATTGATCTTCCCCCTCTTCAACGTAACATGATCCGGCGTCTTGAGGGTCTGCTCAAACGCCTCATCCGGAATTTCAACACCCGCACGAATCGCGGTAATCTTCGCCCTCATCACAGTCTTAATCTTCGCCCACGTGCCATTTCCATACCAGCCGTCTACTTCAGGGTCACATTTATCCCTCAAATTCTTCGTCGAGGCAAGCATTTGTATCATCGGATCCGTAATGTCGCAAACCTGCCACACCTTGCCATCCAGAGACAGCGACTTTCCGTCGAAGATATGCGAATCAATCTTCAGCTCCCCCGCCGCCTCACCTTCCCTCGCCCTCTGCGCACGACGCGTATACTCAGATCTAATATCAGTCCACGGCATGCCCGGCACCTTCTCCATTTCATCATAGATCTTAAAGAACAGTGTTTGGTAAAACCTATACTTCGGATCCGTTCTAGGATCAACGCCATACTTGATGATTGCATCTCTCCATGGGCCGCCGCGGAATTGGTAGCCTACGTATGCGATTGCAGTTTTAAGGAGGTATATACCTGGGGAGTTCGCCACGCGGTTCGTGATTGCGCGACGTGTCCAGATTGGGCGCTCGTCGAGTGCGATATTTAGTTCGGCGATGAGGGAGAGCATTACTGGGTCTTCGGGTGGTGGGTGTCTGGGTGCTTGGGGTGCAATTTCAATATCCTGCGCAACATACATTGTACCAAGCTTCGCAGGTGTTGAATGGTTGTAAACGGTCTTTTGTCCTGTGAGAGGATTGATAGCAATTTTGATAGTGGGATTCTGGTGATATCCCCAGTTGAACGGAATGGTGTGGTCGGTCATGATAGGTGGTGGAATAAGTTCTGTCATTGGCTTAACACCCATGGATGGGTCGAGTTTGAAGGATTTCGCGGCTTCGTATTGACCGGTCATGACTGTGTGCTTCATCTTTTGCATGAATGGTGCGTGGCTAGTGCTGTGGTGGTAGTCGCCGAGCCCTCTGTATCTGTGGGTCTGCTCCACGCTGCCTACGGCTTCGATCTCATAGGTATCTTTGCAGTCCCTCAATCTCCTTTGCAGGTCGTTTGGCTCATCCAGCCTGGAATGTGAGACCAGGCCATCAGCCTGACCCTTCTCGAGATTCCTGTTCAGCTCACGTTGGTCTTGGATGTGCTCATCTACTTCGTGGAATTCGAATGGATCATTGGGTCCACGCTTGCGTTTGCGTCCTGTGCGCTGTGGGAGAGTGATCTTGAGGAGGATGTTGTTGGTTGGTGCATTGTGAGAAAGGTTTGGTGCACAGGAGATATCTCTCGGCCGAAGGTATAGAGGAAGACATCCATCGTAGTCCGGGACGTTTAAGAGCTAGTTTTTCAGTTAGTGAGAGTCTTGTATATCCGGGGTTAGAGAAATACAAACTTGAGCCCATGGTGCTACAGCTCTGCCAAAGGTTTTCAGCCCATTGTCGATGTTCTTGATGACCATAGGATGTTCTACGGCCACAATCTCCTTGCTTGGGACGACGAAAGTCGGCGCTGAAGATGTCTGAACCATCATTAGGCTTTTCTGATAGTTGAATAACCACGTCTACTCCGGCAAATAGGGGCCAAGGTCGAAGACTATCACGTGGCTGGTGTCATCTGCGGGTGACGGCAGCCGGTGCCGAGGAAGCTACAGGTGGGTGTGTAAAGAGTTTTATCTACGCTACTTAATTTAAGCAATTCACTCGTGTGTTTTTAAGTTTATCAAGGGTCGTGATAGAAGCGACGTCGTAGTGTCTCGTGATCTGTTGATGTTAAATCTGGCTGTCCTCACGGGCGGATAACTCTTGGCGGCTTCCCCAGGCTGAGCTCTGACGCTGGCACGGCTCCTGAACAACCCCATGCCATTGGTTAGCCCCCACCAGAAACAACGACCACGAAGGCGCTCACTTGGTTTAAACAACCCCGTCCTCTCATCATAAGAATATACCACCCAGGCGACGGCGTCGGTTCCTCACACCAGTTTCATTTCTTTCGGCAGTCCTGAAATTGCCAAACTCCGTCTCCTGCCAACTCAGCGGTGACATAGGAGCTCTTGATTACCCTGGAAGCTCAACGGGACAGCGCAACCAGGCCTCCTCACCCACATCTCCCAAAGAACTCAGGTTAGACTTCTCCACCAGCACCCAATTGCGACACCCCTTCATTGTTTCAGAATGTGAGCTAGGAACAGATGCTAACAACAAGCAGGCAGTTGTGCAATCAACGCGTTGACGGATTGCTAGCTCGCTCTGCGTAATCTGGCTGTAGCCGTACTGCGTACTTGAGGACCACCACTTCAAGTTCATCCCGCCTCGAGCCGATATACCTATTCGATTTCACCAGACATTCAGCGCACAGCAGATTCTATCACCAGTGCTCTCAAACCCTCCGTCCGGGCAACGAAATCCGCGCTGCCCACTACGTCGCGCAGGGGCATACGCTTCATCCGTGGGCCATATACGTCAGATTGAACTGCTACTATATAGTTCATACACTGCCACTCAATCACCGCGACCTCAAGTGTCCTAGCCAACCGAGCAAGAACTTGAATCGCAGACAGCGTTCTAGACAATTACACAGTTAGTCGCTACAAGGACTATATACCGGCAACATGAAGGGCTTCAGGCAAAGAGTGGTAAGTATCCCTGCGCGAACTCATTGACTTCCTTGGTTACCCGAGTTTAGAATGGCTAACTTACGCAGCATGATCAGCTCTCTCGCAGCAAAGATCCAAACAAGTCCTCGAAGAAGAACAAGGAGTCCAAGGACGGAACTTCCTCCCCATCGACTTCTGCGTCTTCTTCGCGCGAGGCTGCGCAATCGCCAGTCGTAACACCATCTGCGTCCATAGCATCTCTGGCCGACTCGAGAAACAAGCCACTGCCACCAAACGATGGAGGCTCCTCAAATTCCGGTCACGTCATGTCTCCACCACTAGCAGCTTCCCACTCTCAGAGCTCTTTGAACTCGGCTCATAGCACACCGGACAGATTCGCCCTCGGCGTTACCGCACCTATACAAGCGCCAGGCACACCCGCTGCGCGCCATGGAATCCTCCCACCGAGTGTCATCATCAGCCCAAGCGCTCCAGTTAGTAGAAACCAAGGAGAGACGATAGAGTACGCTGATATACTAACTACTTCATAGCACATTCCGCCGCCAGGATCCGCCGAGACCATGCCACACGACTTGGCTCCTCCAAAGGCCGGCTCAAAATCGCTCGTCTTTGACAGACTTCAAGCCACACCAAAGGATGTTCCAGAGGGTATCAGGACTCCCAAGCGCCAACACTCGTCGCGGTTTGATATCTCACCTCAGCGCGAGTTAGAAAAGCTTCCTGGCTTCCACGAGGTGCCACCGGGAAGAAGACAGGACCTGTTCATGCAGAAGATCGACCAGTGTAATGTCATCTTCGACTTCAACGATGCCACCGGAGACATGAAGTCAAAAGAGATCAAGCGCCTTGCGTTGCACGAGCTTCTCGACTACGTCGCGAATAACCGCCAAGTCATCACAGATGCGATGTACCCGAGAGTCGTCGATATGTTCAGCAAGAACTTGTTCAGGCCAATTCCACCACCGATGAACCCCCAAGGAGAGGCGTTTGACCCAGAGGAGGACGAGCCAGTACTCGAGGTCGCATGGCCACACATCCAGGTCGTCTACGAGTTCTTCCTGCGCTTCATCGAGAGTCAGGACTTCAACACCAATATCGCAAAGTCTTACATCGACCATAGCTTCGTCCTCCAGTTGCTCGAACTCTTCGACTCGGAAGACCCACGTGAACGTGATTTCCTCAAGACTACGCTGCACAGAATTTATGGAAAGTTCCTGAATTTGCGCTCGTACATCAGAAGGTCGATCAACAATGTCTTCTTCCAGTTCATCTATGAGACTGAGCGCTTCAACGGCATTGCCGAGCTGCTCGAGATCTTGGGCTCTATTATCAACGGATTTGCTTTGCCACTCAAGGAGGAGCACAAGCTTTTCCTGACTAGAGTCCTGATCCCTCTCCACAAGGTCAAGAGTCTGTCGATGTACCACCCACAACTGGCATACTGCATTGTGCAGTTTCTCGAGAAGGACGCCGGCCTCACTGAAGAGGTAAGCCGCTTTGCTGACCCTTTTCGCGATACGCTTTCTCGCATCGATGCGTTTGATTTTCACGAGTCTAACAAGGTTCAGGTTGTCCTCGGCCTGTTACGCTACTGGCCAAAGACCAACAGTACCAAGGAGGTTATGTTCCTCAATGAGGTGGAGGACATCTTTGAGGTGATGGATCCGGCTGAGTTTGCGAAGGTGCAAGAGCCGTTGTTCCATCAGTTGGCTAAGAGTGTTGCTTCGCCGCACTTCCAGGTCGCTGAGAGAGCACTTTACTTCTGGAACAACGAGTACTTTTGCAATTTGGTCAGCGATAATGTGGAGGTTATCTTGCCGATCATGTTTGCGCCATTATATGAGAACAGCAAGGGTCATTGGAACAGGTATGTGTCAGCATTGGCCGCATACAAATAATTTATTTTTACTAACTGTGTCTTTTCAGAACGATCCACGGCATGGTCTACAATGCTATGAAACTCTTCATGGAGATCAACCCACAGCTCTTCGACGACTGCAGCCACGAGTACACCGAACACCAAAACTCCGCCGAGGCAAGAAAGGAGGCTCGCGATGCCAAGTGGAAGTCCCTAGCGGAGGCAGCAGCCAAGGCCAAGACCAACGACGTCAACGCCATCCCGGCCGGTGTCAGCCCAGCAAGCGCCGGAGAGAACGCGTGGAAGAAGTTTGCTAAGCAGCCGGCGCTTGAGGATGAGAGTGTCGAGGACAGTGCGAAGAGACTTGAGGGGTTGAAGTTGAGTCAGGTGGATTCGAGGGAGAAGAAGTCTGGATCTGGGAGGGAGAGGCAAGGGAGTGTGGGGAGTGCGATGAGTAGTCAGAGATGAGCTGTTGGCTGAAAGGACAGAGAGGAGAGTTTGATGGCTTCATAAAGGAGATCTCTTGGGTCGATTAGCATGTCGGAGTTTAGGAATGCCATCGCCTCAAGCTCAAGTCATTATCGGGCCATGTTACATGTGGTTTTGGCTCTGAGTATGTGGTGGTGGAGTGGGAGTGTTAATGCTACTTGTTTCCTGTGTAGTATTTCGGGGTTGTGGATGTTAGAGTGAGGTACAAGGTGTGGAACGCGAGTACAAAAGTGCGAGCGAGCGTTGTTGAGTAAGGTAGTTGAGCGTAGGTGTAGTACGTACAATCGAGACTGTGGACTGAATCTTTCTATGCTTGATGATGTGCTGGAATGTGTGTGTGTGTGTGTGTGTGTGTGTGTGTGTTTGATTTTCGATACCTGTGAGGCTTTTGAGTGAACTATGAACTCCTTTTGAGTCAGTGTGTGCCGCCCATGGCGGAAAAGTTTTTCTTCGTGAGTGCTTGGAGCCAAAGTATATTGGGCGGCCAACTGGCTAACTGGAAATGAATAGTGACCTAAAGTGGCAAATATTTCGTCAATCACCTCCGAAAACCTGGGTAGTGGAATAATAGAGTTGGGTGTTCAATGTGCAAGCGAAACGTGCACAACAAAAGTGCTATTGAGCCAGTGTTGTTGAGTAAGATAGCTGAGGATAGAGTGTAGAGTGGTATGCACAATCCAGACTGTGATTGCAATCGTATCGGGTTACTAGAGAGACAGGGTGATAGACCATAGCTGATGTGTGTGTTGTCTATTGAGTGACGATGCGATCTGACTGTTGCCGTGAATGTAAGTGAGGGTATGAAGTGCTCTGAAGACTTGGATCAAGATCTTGGCGGCCAGTCCAGATGAGCCTTTTACGGTGGGTAAATGGATGAAAATACTTTGCTCGGCTGACTGGTAACAGCTATTGCGACACCATGAAGTGCTTGAGGATATCAATCGCATTTTACGGAGATTCATTGCAGAACAACTTATCATTATGTTCTTGGATGTGGCTAATTAACCTATTACATGACCACGTGCCGAGGAAATAGCAATTCGAATTGCGCAAAGGCAAACAGCTCGTCAGCGCCAACGCCGAAGAATGGACATGATGGAGGCCTAGCATCCATCTATATTCTCAGCGAAAGGTCCGTAGACCTGACCCATCTCGTTGCAACTGGTTTGGTAGGATGATGGGGTTAATGTCGTTTGCGACCTATTAGTGGTTGATGGAAGATTGGGTCGATGTCGTTACGATTGCTCAAAGTTCCATTCTCCGGGCTAAAATAGACATTATGGTTGCTCGGAGTGTTGATGGCGTAAGAGTTGTTACAGGTGAAAATGGTGAATCCGGAACCATGAACTCCTTTATTTTAGTACTTCCAGTGTGAGGATACTTGTGTCCTTACCTCAAGCGATATTTGATAGCGAGGGCTCTTACGCTCGCTGGGGTTTCATTCTGACTCGTTGACTTTAGAGTAAGCGGACCTCTTCATGTTATTTGCCGGTCGCCAAGGGTACATAATGGAAGCATATTGGACACTCCGACAGCCATTTTCTGGAGGTCTCTATATTTTCCGGCATTCCCGTTCTGTCCCATCTTTTGCGGTGAATGATAACGCGGATTCTCCTAGTTACGTTATCGAGGAACACCAAAGCCATAACAACGAATACAATGGCGACAATGGTAATCGGAGTGATGATAGTGAACACTGAGAAGCCATATATGCCTCCAGAAATGTGTTGTTCTCTTGCAGTTGTGGCGTTGAAAGACCAACTTGTATGGCACCATGTACGACGGCAATATAGGCGAAGAGAGTGATGGGCCAGTTGGCTTTTCGCGTAAGGAAGCTGGCGTATGCATCGTGATCCGGAAAATAGGGAACTGGAAAGTCTACCAGGCATTGGCCCACGAGAAGCGATATACCATGGTTAGCCTGTCTTGACGTAGCTCGCCATACCCCCAACGAGTATTACGCAGTTGGGATGCGCTAAGGCTGATCCATTGACGATATCCCCCGGGAGATAGAAAATCGACGACAAACTTCGACCGCTCCGCCCACGTCAGCCCTTTATCCTTGCCGTAAGTTTTTGGGAGTAGACGAGAACCGTTACTTTCATCAGTTGCGAAGTGAAAATCGGGCTCGTTCTGTATATGGATAAGGGAACTCATGCGGAGCCCATAAGCGTTCTAGAAGACCTTTGCATTGCAGCAGATATGCTCTTCCCAAAAGACTACGTCTAACAGAGAGGCTGGCAGCGGCTTCAGGTAAAGGGTGCCATCGAAATTCGTAACCTGTACCAATGAAGTTTTAAATTTTGCACTACAACCACTTTGCGGCGAAGTACGCCAATCTGATAATGAAGCGGTTGGCTATGACGATGTTTGGGACCGGAAACGTACATCCACAGCTACCCTTGGACCTTCTCTATATGTGGGAGATCAAAGCCGTTCTTGACGAATCCATTAATGTCTGTCGCTTTAACGGAAAAACGGCCATGCATTTTCCAAGCTGGTGGTATATAAAGTGAAGTGTTTTCCATAACTGGTATAACCGTGTTGCTCAAAGGCGGATAATGCCACCGCGTTTCACGGAGTCGTTCAACTGAGTCATGAAATGCTGTGCTGTGGGCTGAATTGGCTGATGCTCCAGTGTTATGAGTTGAGTCGTTAGGAAGTCACTCGCTATGTACCTGAGTAACTATGTACTGGAGAAACTGCAAGCCGGAGCCAAGCGAAGGCACACCATATGACACGATGGCCTTCCTACTCCCACAAAACTGTATAATTATCAATAGATAATCTGACTCCAACGAACCTTGAATACCTGATTATGACATGATCCTTACTCTACTTTTCGATCAAATCTTAACATCCAGAGTCGAGCTTTAAGTGGATTGAATGATCCGTTGCTGGCTGTGCGTCCTTGACAGAGACGAGGTCGTCGCCAGTCTGCGTTCCTGCAGATACTTTTGTATCGATACCTGGTGTTGTCGAATCTGTTGCGGCTGTAGCAGCGGTCTGTGAGTTGGCTGTGTCCGATCCGCTTTCGCCGAATCAGCCATCCTGCCGACTTGTGGTGACATGATTTGAAGATGCAAAATCAACTAGAGTCGGGATAGTGATAGAAACATGTTCGCTCATTACGAGTACCGTACATAGTGTATACGACTTTTTTGGCCCCAAAGGTGAGGGCGGATGCAGTGCAAGGACCTCATCTCGAGTCCATGTGTCCAACTTCACGTGACTGAAACGCGCTTGTTTAGCTTTTTAAAATGGTTGTAATAAGGATAATAGTCTTGACACTGGACTCGTGTCCGACTCGAGTCCAACTCAAGAGTGGAAAAGTGCTTGAGTAGGGGCGGACTCGAGTGGACTCGAGTCGACCCTGAGGCCGACGGATTCATGCCCAACAATGGTTCCGAGCTACATGATACACCACAACCTCCCACTTACCGCCAACTCTGCAGTTGCAGAGCCACATGAGATGTTCGCTTACCATACAATCAATGGAAGATATCTTCAGCCCTTGGGACATATTCGGGCCAACTTACGAGAACGTGACTACAAACCGCAAGTTTCGGAGACACGTCACAATTCAAAAGATGGATCACCGCACCGAAGCCTCATTTCTCAAGAACTTTTTGATTATGCAATTATCTAAAGCACATGCATCCTCCTCTTCTTCCATATCAAGACATAATATGCCCGCAGCTTCTCAGAAATATACAGAAAGCTTCTCCATATGAAGCCATGATCCTCCTCAACGCCAAAACGCCACGCTAAAGCAAACCTCTCCATGCATCATCTACACTTCTCTCTACTCTCTCCACTTCAACTCTCAACTTCTAAGCCTCAGTCCTCGACCTCGCTTCAACCTCTACAAATACCCCATCCACATAGTCTCCCCCGCAGCCAACGCCTTAACATCCACCGCCCTCCCTACCAAATCAACCACAGTCTGACAAACCGGCAACCCCCTCCCCGGTGCCATTCCAAGCGCCTTCGCCCTCCTAACGACCTGCTCAGAATTAACCCCCACCGTCTCCCTCAGTCTCTCCGCCCCGCTGGTCTGGCCTGGGGCCCCTCCCGGCTCCGCGAGCTCCCGAGCGCGGTGTTGTGAGGTGAACCAGAAGATCATCTCATCCCTGACCCACAGCGCAATCTGGCCTTCGAGCTCGCCTTCACGTTCGGTGAGTGCGCGGGCAATTGACTGAACGCCGGTGACGAAGATGCTTTCCGTAGCTGACGGACCCATGAGTGTCTGAACAGACGGCGTAAGACGGAACGGCACAGCCTCGCTGTTATGGAAGACCGGCTTAGCATTGCTCATACTAGCCAAGAGTTCCGATCCCCAAACCATACCCGTGGCCCTGCTGATATTTAACTTGCTCGGGAATCTAGCGGTCATGAACAAGATGTACGTCATGAAAGTCAACGCGGAATACTGATAACTAAAAGCACGTCTAAAGAGCCAGAAATCCGCAAACGTCGGATACGTCTCCTTAAAATAATCAAGCATAACCGTATGCGGCGCCCACCGCTGCTGAATCGCCATAAAGATCTCCAACCTCGCATTCGACGCATCAATGACCGGCGGAGGCGGTGCTCCGGGATTAGCTTGTGCCGCCGCCTGCGCTGCTGCTGTAGCTTGTTTTTGGGTTTCTGCCAAGATGCGCAGCTTGTCGAGCGAGAATAGTATCGGATCGTCCTTGGAGATTTGCGCTTTGCGGCAGTGGTCTTCGAAGATACCTTGGAGACTGACGTAGGTTGCGTCGTCTTGGACCATGCGGACGTGGGGTGACATGGGGATCATGAGTGGGAGGTGGAAGTTGAGGTTCCTTCGCCTCGATTCCTTCTTCTTGGAGAGCGTTCCGTTGAAGTGGCGGAAGAGCTGGAGGATCCTCTCCTCGCGTCTGCAGTGTCTAGCGGCAGGGTGTTGAACAGCCCAAGTACTGACGGAGCCGTCGTGACCACGAATTCTGAGCCGACGATGACAAACACCAATAGCGCGCACCAGGTCAACATCAGGCAAGAACCGCTCAATCCGGATGAAATCCTGGTTCTTATCCTTATGCATCAAATACTGACCTGGCACCTCCACCTCATCAAACTTCACAAACCTAAACTCGCTCAAATGCCCCGAGAACATCTCCAGGTTATGGTGTAAAGCGCGATGATCAAGCTTCGCCTCAAACTTATCCCTCCACTTTCTCAACTTCTGGATATACTCATACATCGTCGGCTTGGTCTCCACAAACTCAGCTTCAAAGCTCTTCCTAATATGTGCAGGAAGAATCGTCTCCGCGAAGCGGGATATGTTCATATCTGTCGCAGCCGGAAGCTTGACATCTTGAGCATACGAAGCTGGGTTGCGCTGGACATACGACAACGCGTCGTTGAGAAGGGCGTTGATAAGGCGGTACGCATCCTCATCAGGCGGACACTTAAAGTGCTTCGTGATCTGATCAACCATAGTTTCCATGCTCAATGCCAACAAAGGGAAAGCAGTTTTCAGCACCAAAAGGACCTCCTCAGTATGTTCCCACGGCATCTTGCGAACCTGAGGAGCAGCATTAGGCGTCTGTGGTGGCTGCGAGCCTGCAAGCTGAACTTGCTGTGACTGTTGTTGCTGGCCCACCTGGCCCGGCTGTTGCTGCTGCTGTTGACCCATCTGACCAGGCTGCTGCATCTGGCCCTGCATATTCGGTTGCAGCATGCCGGGGTTGTTCGGTGTCATCATCGGGTTGACATCCTGCTGCTCTTCGGCCTTAACCTGAGAGCCATTTGGCGTGCCAGTGTTGCCGTTCAGAGAGGTGTTACCAGTCGCCATGCCGTTAATGCCGTTGGCAGTGCCCGGTCTGGAACCAGCCGAGCTGCCAGGTCTCTGCTGCGGCGTCATCGAGCCCCCTTGCGGTGTTTGAGCCTGCTGAGGAGACTGTGCCTGGCCTTGTTGTCCGACCTGAGGAGATCCACTTTGGCTGATCTGCCTCTGACCCTGACTAGCCTGGTTGGCAGCGCGCATAGCTCTCTCGCGTCTTGCTCTCTCCTCCTTGCCTTCTTGACTCTTCTTGATCGCAGCCATATCCTCGCGGTTAGTCCTAAGCATGAAGTACAATGCCTGAGGATAGCTCTTCGCAATCTTAGCCAGTAGCGCATGAGCTTTAACTGCTTCTCTATGGCCTAATCCAGTCAAGAGTTGTGGAATGAAGGTGATCCAGTACCAAACCGGCGTCTCGCCCTTATAAGCATCGAAGGTCTCCGAAAGCGAGTTCGTCGAGTCGTCAAGAGATAAAAGCCAAAGAATGCGAGTGAGTAGCTTTCTAGACTTGGCGGACTTGTAGAGTCCGGCCGCCTCGAGGTAGCAGCTGAGAGCATTGCGGGCATAATCGTAATTCTGCGGATTCTCCTTGAACATACGGTCGTTGTAATAACCCCACTCAGCCCAAGCCTTCGGAAGTTTAATGTCAAAGAACAACGCCATACCGAAAGCTTCCTCCGCCTCTGACTTCTGACTCAGCTTATCAAGGAACATGCCCTTGAGAGTATAGAACTCAGCCTTCTGCTGAGGACCGAAATAGTTCAGGTTCGTATTGTTGATAACATCCAGTCCCTGATTCAGCTCGCTCTTATCCTGATAATGGCACTTGGCCTGCTCTCTTAACTTCAAGAAGGCTTCTTGAATCTCGATGTTTGGCAGTGTATAGATCCTTGACAGCTGGTTGATTGACACGTCGAACAACTGGTGCTTTCTAGCCACATGGGCGAACCTATTTATGATCCATGCCGTCTCATGATATCCTCTATACGCAAAAGACGCCGCACCACCATTGACATTCTGCCCACCTTGCGGCAACAACGCAAGATACGTGGTATTGATAAGCGTAAAGATATGCTGCCGCCAAGTCACCAAATCTTGCCACGCCATAATATCATCCCACACATTGGGCAACCTATCTCTCCAGGTCCCCAACAACAATTTCAGCTCACCTGACTTTGAATCAAGATTCTGCTGATCTGTTTGCGCGAGGCTCTGACAGATAACACTCGCATCATGCAGCTCCACCAACTGCTGAAAGTTCTGCAGGAGCGGAATATGGGCATTCGTGATCCGCTTAGGCAACTGATGCCACTTCCGGATGCTGAGCTGAATACTCTCATCGCACACCTTGTTGAACTCCTGCTGGGCCTCCGTCTTATTGTGCAGTTTCAAGAGCGACATGAAGCTTTGGAAGAACATGCGCCTCGGCGTCGGGGCATCCATGACACCCTTGATAAGACCATCGAGCTGTTCTCTCTGCTCCGCGTTCTGCCACATATCCGAGTTGCGCCAAGCACATTCAAGAAGCAAGTCTTGGAAGTTTTCGTGCTTGGCGAAATCCTGGAGGATATCCCACTGCTGCAGTTTCTGCGCACAAAGCACCCAGTGATCTTCCCAGAGCATGTACTCACTCGGAGAGAATGGGATAGCCCCGGTACGGGCCTTGATCTGGGCTTGTTCGTACATCTTCTGCGCGCCGTCCCACATGCCATTCTGCTCACAAGACAGCGCAGCATTCGTCTCCACAAACTGACAGCGGCGACGCCAAGTGCCATAGAAGAGATCGTCTTCCTGAAGGCCGGCATACATCTCCACCAAAGCGTCAAGGGTGCTCTCCATAACAGCCTGCGTTTTAATCTGGGGGTTGATAGTCTCTTCCTCAAGACTAACCAGGGCAGTATACCAAGCATCATAGCTCCTCGCCACGAACTTCATGACATGCGGTGGGATCTTGCAGTCCGCCCCAGCCTTGACACTTCCCTCAAGCAGCGACTGGATAACATTAGGCCTCTTATCAATCTGTCTAGAATGATAATCCTTCGTCGTCAATGTGACCAGTCCGCGCTCAAGGTCCATCCTCTCATCCTTGGCCAATGTAGACCAGAAGATCGGGAAGAGCGCAGCCCACAACTCATGAGCCGTTGTGGAATCCAGGTGCTGCAGTTGGGAAAGCGGCTCCATGATATCCGCTGCAGTGACCTTGCCGAGGTCATGCACGAAGCGGCGATGGCCAGCCATCAACTCATCGAATTTATCGTCATCGATGAGATCTGGCTGTCTCTGATCCGGTCTGTAGTTGCCGAACAGCAGACTGGCAGACATGCACTTGATATCCTCGTGATGAAGACTGATAGGTTTGCTCATCTCCAATGCACCGATGAGAATATGCGATGCTTGAGCCAACCAATAGCTGTCGGCGAGCGTGTCCCAGTTCTGGCTGTTGATAATGTAAAGCAGTCGGGTACTGGCGGCGGATGACTGCGACTTGTCGAAGATCGCCATAAAGCGGCTACGCATGTCGACGTCTTGAGCTCTAGTACCGATCAAGAATGCATGCTCCATGCGCACCGTCAGCTCCGTCCTGGTGATTCTCCGATCCTCATAGATTCTAATAACGAGCTCCAAGAAGCCTCTTAACATGGTCTGATCGGCGCGATTCTCGAACGTCAACATTTTGTGAAGGACGGCAGTCTTCTCCTTAAGGGTTGGCCAAGAACCCTCGCTCTTGAACACCCAGGCGTCGACCATCTCAAGGATCTTCAAACACAACTTATTGTTATGCGACTTCTCAACGAGCGTGGCAAGCACAGAAAGGTAAGGACGACGATTGTCGCCCAACAATTCCATCCTCACCTGCATAATATCAATAGCCTTCAACATCAACTCCGTCTGAATCCTCAACTCATACTCAGACATAATGCCCGGCTGCTCGCTCGCTGCCGCCACATGTGGCGGAACGGCACTCTGCTGGGCCAAGGCCGCATAATGCGCAACATGTTCCCTCGCCAACTTAGTCTGCAGCGCGCGCATGATAGCCGGAATATGCTGATCCATCTCACTTGGCTTCCTCAAGCTCAAGGTCCAGAGGATGTTGATACCAGCGATATAGTTCTGGCTACTGAGCGTCTCAGTCGCAGTGCTCGACAAGAAGCTGACGATCTCAGAGGTAGAAGCTTCGGCCTCCCCTTCCGCATCACCATCCTCCATCGGCACATCATCCGGCACCGCATCAAGGACCCGCTTAAGTATCGGCCTCAGCGGTATCCCCTCCTCAACCTCGCCCAGACCCTTCCCATGAAGACAGTCCTGAATCTCTTGATTCTCGCTCTTCACTGACCTCTCGACAAGCTTCTGAATGTGGCTCATATTTTTCAGTACGAACTCATCGCTCTGGCTATTCAGAATGATCCTCAGCACCTGCAGCGTAGAAATCATATTCGTAATAAACTTCTCATCGGGCTTCTGCCCGCTCACAGCGGGGTGCTGGGCGCCACCCTCCTTCTTCTCGCTTGCAAGGGCTTGACTCGTTTTATCGCTAGCAAGGAAGAATTCAGTGACGGCGGGCATCAGATCAATGTCCACGTCTGCCCAGTATTGCGGCTGTAAAAGGTTCTTCAGCAGCACAAGAGACTTATTGATCATATCCGTGCTGGGGCTAACAGGGATCGGGTAGCCGGATGCTTGACCTCTGTCCTGGGCGCTGGGCAGAGGATATCTCTCTGGCAGGCCAGCGATGAATTCGACGAGGTATCTGATCATCTTTTGACGGAGAGGAAGTGGGATCTGGTACTCGTTGCTTGTTGATGCAGCAACAATTTGGCGGGTGGCGTTTGGTGATGCGGGCTCGGCACCATCTGGACCGTCAATCATCTTCCTCTTCCTGCTTGGGGACTCTGAGCCAGAAGATAAAGCATCAGTAACTGGTCCTGCACCAGTGACACGACGCTTCTCCCACTCCCAGACAAGGTTCATGAGCTGCAGGACTAAGCGTCTGCTCTCGTTGCTGGCCGATGTGGGGACAGCAACCTTGCGCAGGGAAGAAATGATGGCGATGGTGAAGCGATCTCTGTTCTCGTAGAAGAGGTCTGGATGGCGAACAAGGAAGTGCAAAATGCTGCTAACAGCCTGCACGTTGCCACCCTCCTCGCTAAGAATCCTCCTAGCACCGCTAACCCATGGTGGAATGGCTCTTGGCCCGCCCTCGGCGCCTCCTGGAGCAGTCAAAACGCCACATCTCTTTGGCAGCACAGGGGCAAGCAACTCTAATGTCTGGCTGACGAGAGCACGTCCTTCGTTCTGGCTGGTCCTAAGCAGAGCACCATAGACTTGCACAACGATCTTGGCCGGTGTCTCATAGTGTGCTATAAAGTACCCAATAACAACATACGCGGCATACTTCGTAATCACATCTTCCAAACGGATATACGTCCAACCAAACTTAATAATATCCTTCCTCGCATCCGTCAAAATCGCATGATAATACTTAACCAACATCGCCGACAGCTGCAACACCTCCATCCTCGTATGATCAATCCCCGCTAACGCGGGATCCTCTGACTGATCCAACGGGCTTGGTCCTGACGTCGGTTTCCATATCTTCGTGTGCACACTCTCAATCACCTGCCTATCAATCAATCTCGGGCCCTTACTCTGCGCATTCAGCGGCCACGAGACCATGACATCTCTAGCAATGATGGGATTGACGAGGTGGTGCAGCACAAAAGCTTTGGTCTTCTGGCTTGCCTCCTTGCGGGCATAGACTTCGAGGGCGCGCAGAACGATGGATTTCCAGTACTCGACGGAATCGCTGCAGATGATGTGCTTATACACATAAGCGAAGAACTGCGGACTTGGCTTCAGCTCGCCATTGGTAATGCTATCGACGAGGGTAAAGAGCATATCCAGCTCTGTAGGCTTAACTTCCAGATACCTGGTGAACATGAAAATGAGTTGCTCACCGGCCTGTTCAGCCGGAAGACGATACGCAGGCGTGATAGAATGATTCCTCAGATGCTGCTCCAGATGCTTTCCAACAAGTCTGAACCACATAACGGCACCCTTATCATCCATCCACTTCTCCGTACCCTCGAACTGAGTGATGGAGTCCATGATATTGATAGCATTGATGAGCGATGCGTACGTGGACTCCCTATCCGGCGAGCCCAGGTCCCCACAGTTTTTGATAAGCATATTAACACTGCTCACCACAACGCGGCGGAGAGGCTCAGAGCCAGGATCCTCAAGGATCTGCGCGAATAGACGGCCGTACTTCTGGTCTTCGATCTTGCCGAGGAAGAACATCCAAACCTCATTCGGATAACGATTAAGGTATTTGTACAGCGGTGCGCGGAAAGGACTGCTCCTTGTCCGTCTCAGATCACCTTCGAGCTGGAGTACGATATCGATCAACCTCTCCTTGAAATTCTCTGCTGCAGGTGGCAAGAGATGGAAGGTATGGAAGACCATAGCGATAATCTTCATCTTCTCATTCTGCTCCACCAAGGTAAAGCTTATGCGTTGCAGCTCATTTGGCTCCGCAAGGACCTTGATATGATCCAGTAGTCTTGAACCAATCTCGACCTTGAAGTACGTGGTAAGCAACTGCAGCAGCCTGGCCAAGCCATCAAGACCATGACAGCTCAGTCTCCTCGGATCCTGCAGATTCGCCAGTACAGGTCTCAATCCGTTCTGCAGAAGATCCTTCGGCAATTTCGTCTGCGCAGACAAGACACCCTTCAGCGCATCATTAGCAGCCTCAATCGTCTCCTTGGCTTCCGAGTACAGGCACTTGAAGAAGACAGATACGATCTTCGTCCTTGTAGCATTGGATGGACCCTTGGCAAACTCGTCAAAGTTCATAGCTGTCGTCAGCATCTTGATACATGCCACTCTCAAATTGATAATCGCCTCATGCGTCCGATGTTCCGCCGGCTTTCCAGCAAGCGACTCATCCTGTGCATCAGCCAACGCCAAGGACTCAAGTAATAGACGATCGAGTTGCGGCTCGAAAGGGATGAAGTCAGGCTTCAAACCAAGGCAGTATGTGACGGCGTCGATGTAACCAATCTGGATGGCGAACGGCAGTGCCCTCAACGGCTTATTAAAAATCGGCGTCAGGAGATGATCCTTCTGCGGCGTCAAAACCTCCCAAACCTGCGCACCAAGATTCTCCGCAATAATCTGCAGAGACCTCTTCGAAGTCTCGCGCACATGCTTATTCATATGGCTCAACCCATTACCAAACAAATGACTCAGATGTGGAATGCGATTTGCATTATGCGGTTTCGGGTGTCCCGGTACTGGTGGAGGCGGAGGCTGGATATCCTCCTTCCTCTTCCCCTTCGTGACTCTCTTGAGCAGAATCTCCAGGGTATTTTGTGCACCAATGCGTGTTTTGGCTGGTAGATCTTGTGGCATATCTTTGATGACATAAAGCAGTGCTTTGACGTACTCATGCTGCCTCTCCCCAATCCACTGGTCACCCATGTCGGATTTGGTGATAAGGAGGTTGATACCCAGACTACCACCAGCCTTGGTGAACCACTCTTCCTTATAGCAGCTGTGGCAAAAAAGCATGCTGAGGTAGTGGAAGAACATCGACCGTCCGATCATCGTCTCGCCACCAAAGATAATAGCAGTGGTATCATACACCTCCTTAAACGCCCTCTCACCCGCCTCCCTAACAACGATGAAGTCGCTCGCCAGAGCCTCAACAATGGCATCAGCAAGGACCCTACTATCGACAACCAACGGCCCCTCGCCGGCCTTGACATCGAACGGCTGACGCTTAAACTTCATCTCCGCCAGCGAGTGTCCAACTTCCAGGATCGCAACATGCTGACAGATCTGCAACAAAAACGCCATCGCCTCATCCTTCAACTCTGGCACGGACGCAGCATAGAACAGCGACTTCAGAAGCTTAAGAAGGATCTCCCTCTCTGCATCCTTCTTCACAACACTTTGATCCCTATGCAACGTCTCCAGTTGCGAGAAGTCGGCCATGCACTCCTTATTCAACAGATCTTGTGCCTGCAGTCTCACTAACCTCGCAAAGTCTTCAGGCAGGTTGTCGTACCCTATCCGAAGCTTGACTTGTGCTGTGATAAAGTGCATTGCTTTAGCCTTGTAGTAGCCATCGTTCTTCTTAGCTCTCTCGCCTTTTGGCACTTCTGATAGTTTGCGGATGGCGAGCTCGATACCGATTTCTATTGGGTATGCGCGCTCCTTCTTGCTACCGTTGAGTTTGAGGTCGATACTCGAGCGATCATCGCTGTATTGCTTGAAGTCCAGACCAGGCGTGCCGGTCATGAACTTGCGGTTGCGACCACCCAGCTTACCGAGGATGCGCATAGTAGTGTGGGCGTGGAAATGAGAGTAAGGATTTGGACGAAGGTGGTCGAAGAGGGCGGTCATGACTTCGTCAATGACAGGCGCCATGATCGGGTCGAGGTAGTCGGCTGTGAGGTTATCGACACACAATTCTAATGTGCGCAGACCTTGGCCAACGAGGTCGGAGCCGGCGCGTAGTGCAACCACGAGGGGGCGCATAAGGTAGCTTAGGTGTGGGAGAAGGTTGGAAAGGCGTGCTGGGACCGTAAGGCAGAGCTCAACGTAAAGGTCGCGGTCTGATGGTTTCCGTGCAGCCATGAGAAGGTTGTTAAGGACTTCGAGGAGCATCTCGAGGAGTGGCAGGATCTGCTTGTAGAGATGTTCGAACTTGCCGCCGCCGATGGAGCGGAAGAGCGATCTGAGGAGGAGGAAGTAGTTCATGGGCTCTTCGGCTGTAGTGGAGAGCTCGATGGATTTGGTTATGATATCGATAACGTGAGGAAGCAGTACCTGCTCGTTCTGGTTCGAGAAGAGCGTTACAGCCATAAAGGCCAACTTGAATAAGCGAAGCAGAATAGAGCTCTTCTTGATATCCGCAGTTCCTACCTGGTCGATGCGATCCATCAAGAACTGCAACAGCATACCCGCAAAACTTGGGCTCGTCGCTTCCGACGCGAGAAAGAACTGCGGAACATGCAGTAAGGCAGTGTGCTCGAAGATCATCTCATACAGATGCGGAATCTCCTGGTGAAAGACTTCATGGAAGGTGGCTGGATCAATACAATGGAAGACAGTAGCGAAAGTCTCAAGGAGATCCTTCTCTTCCTTGCCCGCAGAAGTCATGTAATGGTTTGCCATGAACTCGACAGGAGAGGAGTACTGCGATTCTGAAGCTGGCTTCTCAATCTCGTAGTACCTGAAGACGTAGGCACCTTCGCGGAAGAGCTTGATGATGACCTGAACCTCCTCAGCGGTGAAGCCGTATGAGACTTCTTGCCAATGTGCAGGTGCATTCGCAGCATCGACTGGCATGCCGACATTGCAGGCTTTGAGCTGATAGAAAGTGTTCTTGAGACCGTTCATCAAGTTCTTGAACAGAAACTTATTGTCTGCCACTGGATCGGCACCACGATCTCTTGGGTTCGTAGTTTTGATCGGCGTCGCTGTGAATATATCGATCTCGTCCCAATCCGGACGATGCTCAGTATCCGCCAGATAGTTGTCCGGTGCACCCTCTGCTTTCAGCTGCGCATACAGCTTCGACAGCTTGACGGCATTAGGATATTGCGTGTTCATCGCTGCGAACTTGTCTCCGATAGCGTTGAGGATCATGATCAGGTAGTGTCTAGCATCCTGCTTATTCTCCATGCGAGCTATACACTCTGCCATGTTTAACAGCAACTTTGCGCTCATAGTCTGGAAACTGGTGCCTGGAAAGCTGTCTTGAAGGTTCCTCGTATACACTTCGACCGTCTTCCGTATTTGGCCTGCATCCAGCTGATCTCTGACATGATGGATCAGGTCTGCCAACATACTGTATGCCAACGGACGCATCGTCTCGTAAACCGTCAGGCCATCTCCTATCAGCGTCCTCTCGTCGAGCAGTTCATCGATCTTGGTCAGGAACATCTTCCTGAAATTGAAGTTGATGATGTGACGAATAGCAACTAAGAGCTCCTTCCTCGACGCGCTCTTCTCCCTTGGGCAGTCCTTCAACAGCCGCACCACGATGTCCGGCAAACTTGTCAAGAAATCCTGCAGCTGGTTTGCGTAGACCCTGAGAAGGTACGCCAAGAAACTCATGGTCTTGACCTGCGCCGTGATGAATTCTCCAAATGCCGCGCGATTTCTTATATTTGGGCTGACGCCTGTGAAGATCTCTCCCTTCGCCTTGGCCTGCTCGTGCGCTTCCGCTTGTGGCTTTGCCTGCAGCATAAGCACCTCCTTAATCAGCGGCACGAACTTCTTCACGTTCGGGGCCACGCTACTCCGATACACCTGGAATATGGACACCACAATGATTGGGCACTCAGCCAGCACCTTGAAGCTCTGCATACCCTTCATCAACGGCCTAGTCTGCTGGCTCGGATCCGCGCCTAAATCAGAAACCACTGACGAGCCACCAGGCGATCCGGGGCGCGGGCTCTGAAAGTTACCGCTACCTGGCGTAGAGGGTATAACGGCGTTGCTCTGTACCGGACTCGGGTTGTTGAGTTGCGTATCCACCACCTGCTTCATGTCGTCGAACATCTCTTGTATCATGGTCAAGAAGTCCTGGACCTGTGTATTGCCATCCATAGTCAGTATCCGGCTCTGATGGCGCATGATATCCATGATTGTTTTGACGCATATTATCGCATTGTCCTCGTTCTCGACTTTCACAAGCTCCATGAGCAGGTTCAGAACATCAAGGGTGTATGGTTCGAACGCATCGGGTGGGTTGGTCGGTAGACGATGTAAGATCTCGAGGATGCAATTGCGGAGTCGTTGCTCGCCATTTGTGCTTATGAAGACTGGTGGGCCCTTGAGGATTGTGAGGAAGATTGGGAGGAGTTTGCGGAGGAAAGTTGGGTAGTTTTGAGGTGCTGTATAGTTTTCTAATTGGTCGCGGAGTTGGGTTGCGCATTCTATCTTGAGCTTGATGTCTAGTACAGTTGTCAGCTTCCGCCCTTCATATATGGCCCAGTAATTCTCTCATTCAATGCGCTGTCGAAGGCGGTGATAGGTTGTGGTCGCCGTCGCATAGCCTCCAATCGTCCAAGTCGTCCACGCAACCACTCGACAACGAACCTCGAGCAATCCGAGCTTCTACCCCTCGAGCCGCGAGTAGTATAGCTTACCTATATCATTCCCACTCAACCTCTGCACTACCAATTCAATAAACTGCGCCGACGCCATCTTACCGGCAGTCGTCCTGGCTGCGGATTCGAGATTCCGCAACCTCTCAGTTGACCACTCTCATGCGCAGCTGTCGCACTCTTCTATTCGTAGAAATTGCTTATGTATGTCGCGCAAAACCAATTCTATATTCTGTGTGTATGTAGTATTCGTCTAGGTAGGCTACAGAAGAGGTAGTTCGTCTTTTGCGGGGTGATGGTGGTAAGTGGGGTGGTGGTGGTAGTATAATGGTGTCTATCTCAGAGCCGCACGAGTAGACGCGATTTCAGTCGCGAACGGCTACAAATTCAGGCGGGGGCCTCCTAGGTCAATCGATAAAAGGCTGGCACGTGATAAAGCTAGGCTTCTTTGCGTTTGGGGATTTGCTGGGGCCGTCCAATGACACAGTTGACAGCTGGTGCACGGCCTTGTTTCTGGAGGGTGCTTAGGCGAGGCTGGGTATGGGGAGAAATGATTTTCCGATCAACGACAATGGTCGGAGGAGGCTTCTTCTGTGAATAGATGGAAGGGTTGAAAGACATCTAAATGCTACAGATACGATCACACAGTAAGAGCAGTGGTAGGACGATTTCATTCATGTACCAATGTAGTCAATTATTAGTTGCAATAGTTCATTATTGTCCACTACCTCATATCAGACCCGTGGATATACCATACTCTTCGCGAAATCAACTCGAGGACGACGCGCTCAAAGCAAAACCCAGATGTAACTCCATGTCCATTCGCGAGTCACCTAGATCTGTGTTGCTGTTAGTAATTGTTCTTTCGCAATGATGACGAGAGGAAGGGTGATTGGCACTTACGAATGCGGCGATGACGGCGATGGCAATCAACTGGAGGGCAGCCAAGTCGGTGATGGCGATTGGAGAGCTGGCACCAGTGAGTGGGACGGCGTCGGTTGGAGTTGGGGTGGCGGATGGAAACTCGCTACCAGTGGTAGTAGACGTAGAAGTGACAACAGAAGTGCTGCTGGAATTGTTGACGGATGAAGTCTCCGCAACGTAAGTTGGGACAGTGTCAGAGACAACTGGAGTGGAAGTTGGGGTGCCAACAATATCAGTTGGAAACACGACAATTTCAGAGGTGGTAACCTCGGAGGAAGTGGTAACAACAACCTCCGAAGAGCTGATGAAGTCGGTGTATCCCTGGACGGTGAGGGTGGTGCAGATGGTAGAGAGAGTGTCGCCGATTGGGCCTAAGAAAATGTTAGTACTGATTCACAACTGAGGTTGTGAATCAACTTACCGGCTGGAGTCTCAACAACTGGGCTGTAAACAACGAGGGTGCTCAGCTCATCAGCCAAGTCGACGATGGTCTGCGCTGGGACAAGCTCGCTTCCGACAGCGTATCCGCCGCCGTCGCCAGCACCGCCAGCGTACCCTGGGACGACAGCAGCCTCGCCGTGACCCTCGTGGGCAACAACGAATCCGCCACCGAAACCAAGGTAGTGGAGGGCGCCAGCGACGGCGAGAGACTTGACGAAGGTGCGGAGGATTTGCATCTTGAAGGTGGTGGGTGTTTTTGGGTGACTTTGTGTTGATGGATTGAAGTAGTGGTAGAAGGAAGGAGCAGGATCGGAAAGCGATGACTTTTCGATGATGTTGTGTGATGTTTGTGTGTGGTAGTTGGATATCGAGAAACGAGAGGAACCTTCCTTCTCGAGGGTGCGTCGGTGTTTTAATTCAAACTGTGGAATTTCTTAGCGTGGGCTAAGCGAGGTCAAAAATGAGAATGCGGGTGGTGGCCGCCTGTTTTTTTGGGCAGGAACTTGGCCGGGGTCTTGAAGCGCTGGTAACGTGAGTCGGAAGTGTAGAGAACGTTGGGAGAGTGCTGGAAGCGTTGTTTCGCGATACTGGCTTGGTCGTTGAATCGGATTTGCTGTCTAATGACGCGAAGCTCTCCTGCCGTGCATAGCACAAAGACATATCACAGCTTCAGCCCCACCACACCATAATTGACATGCAAATTAAGATGTAAATAGAGAAATCTGTAAAACAATGTTTGGCATCAAGCCGTCTTTGTTGACTTTATCTTTGGGTCGATGTGTAACATCTGCCCAGCACGCAACCCACCATCCCC
>RCNJ01000065.1_pt1 | contig 90220 bp, 106 predicted proteins | sample 2041171 | NCBI WGS metagenome assembly RCNJ01 (sample SAMN09708213, study PRJNA481090) | feces metagenome | biome: feces | host: Pygoscelis adeliae | place: Antarctica: Rookery Lake | collected 2010-03-01 | reverse complement strand
GGGGGGGTGGCAGGGGACGACTTTCGCTATACATAGATGCTATTTTCCTTTGTTTTGAAAGATGTGAGGTGTAAGGCGGTATTTTGGACATTTTGGGGCAAGGACGGGATTTGCTGTATGATACCATGGCTGAACGAAGGACGAAACGACCTAAGGGAGGTCATTTGCTGAGCGGTATAAAAGAATATTTTGGATGATAACAAAAAGAGAGGATGTAGAGGGGAGGTCTAGTCGTTTTAGCGGACTGCGAATACCCAGCTTTTGCTTTTCGTTGTAGCGTGTAGCTCTTAGCTTGAGGTTATGATTTAGCTAGTGTATATGATTTCTATTCTTATGCCCTGCCCGACTCTGCCATTTCAGCTTTCGTGTCTGCGAACTAAGAAACAGAGGCCGAATCCCCCGAAATAAACGCCGTTTGCGGCCTGATATGGAGACTCGGTCACTGTGCCATTCCCGGAAGGTTCTCACATGCCACATTTGCTTCCAAAGCCCACACCCAGCTCTTCGGCTCGTCAGCTCGCCGAGAGGCCCCTTGCATCCCCTCTGCATCCCGTTGCCGCCTCTTGGCGATTTCCTCGGAGATGGGGATTCGGGCGACACAGGGACGGGATCTGCCACGAGGTTGATGGGCAGGCGGGTTCTGACGGCTTGTTGGCGATTCGGGCCTGGACTTTGGTGAGCCACAATGGTAAGTAAGTACATGTGGCGCCCCCCGAACATTTTTGGGTGTCGACACGGAGGATGCAGGATGATGTATGAAGATTTATAACAGTTTTCTAGATCTCTTGGAAAAAGCATGGCATTACGAGTACTGTAGCCGCAGGCTACGTACGGAAGAAATCCATGCAGCAGTAATGGGCAATACGAGTAGCGGCTCCTCGACACCGGCAGAGACCGTGGTACGAACGCCGTTTGGCGGCGCTTCCCGGCGTCTGTCAAATACTCGGCGTCCACCAAGCATCGCCGAGCGCATCAACCAGAGATCAGACGCCGACCGGGTTTCTGCGAGAAGGTGCCAGATTATTTGCATCTCAGATCCAGCCGGGATTCAGCGCGATTACTACCGGAGATACACTCAAACAACCTCAAATCCCTTGGCCTGACGACGTTGGCGACTCAGCGTGGGCGGAGAGTCAGCTGGGGGTCAATAGTGGGCTGATTTTAATGTGGAGCCCCGGCGAATACCCAAACACGGTGGTGCCGTGCCGCAAATGCAGAAGGTGGCAGGAAGGGGAGGAATCTCCGTGGCAGTTCACAAAAACGCAAGAGACGCACAGGTTGGCACATAGAAGGCAGAACATTTAGATAACATTATGATTTCTGATTCATTATATCGTGGTGTTAACAGAGTAAAGCTGGCGATCTCCTATCCAAGTGATCGAATCATGACGTCTCCGAGGATATTCCCTCGCTTTTCCCATTGCGCCGTCGTTACTGAATTTTGCGGTATATTCATTTATACAATGAACTTGAGCATTTACTTGGACTTCTCCTCGGTCTTCTGTTCCTTTGCCTGAGACTCGGTCTTCTCTGCGCCCTTCTTGTCATTGCGAGCTGCCATCTTGCGCTCCTCGGTCTCGACCATGTCTGTTAACTGGTTAGCGATGTTCGGGTAATGAGGGAAATAATGTTTGGCGTACCCTTCCACAAATCCTCACCAGCATATAGCTCGTGATGAATCTTCTTCTCAACCATGTTCTTATGCTCCGGATCATTTGGATCCAAAACCATGATAGTCTCCCATCTTCCACGGCCCTTGCTAGCATCACCAACCTCAAAGAGAGCAGTGACAACCAAAACAGCCAAGGTAAGACCCTGTGCGTAAACTCTGGCCTGGACAAGCTTCTGTGCTCCAGACAAGTAAGGATTTCTCCTAACCAACTGCAACGCGACACCCATAGAAGCAACCCACGAAACACCGACAATCGGGTATCTGTTCTCCCGTCCCCAGCTCATGAACTTCTGGAACGCGGTATCGTTGGCTCTCGCCAAAGCCACATTTTCCGACGCCTTGTCTTTGTAGAAGTTCTCCTTGTTACGGAACTTCTCGAAGCCGCGCGATGAGCGGTCGGCCATAAGGATACCGACGAAGGTCGAGGAGGAGGTGACAAGGAAGGCCTTCATTGGCAGGGTGAGGTTACGGATGATCTGGAATTTGCGGTTGGCGATTGCGAGGGTGGACATTCCAACTGCGAGACCCATGGCGAGACCCCCGGCTCCGCCCTTGAGAGTGGCATTGTAATGCGCATTCTCTTCTTCCTTGGTGAGAATCTTCATGGTTGCGGTTATGGATGCGCCGTAGGTGTCAGAGTGTGATGGTGAGGCTAATTAGGTACGCTACAATGACTCTTTGATAAATGGCGGCGGTCAATTAGTATAGTGTTGACCGGAATATGGAATAGTGGTTGAAGTGTGATGATGAAAGAAGTGAAGGTGAGAGCTTTAGAGATATGTTGATGACGGAGCCAGGCGTGACCCGAACAGGTTAGCGCAATGATGTAACCAGGCGACACGCTTCCGCAAAAATGGACTGACTTCACTGCTTTGCGGCCCTTGTTGCCGGCCGTGGCGCCATAATTCAAATCTAGAATAATCACTTTCAACGCCAAGTTATCGTGAACCTTAAACCGATTAATAAAACGTGCTCATATGGAACTCGATGGGTGCAAAAAACGAAGATGGAAAGCAATTGACCTGGAAGCGTGCCGCAAAAAAGCACCATTTCAATGTCATACGCTCTATGCGCATGAGCAATACTAACGGTGAGCCACCTCCTAACTCATTTGTACGAGGTAAGTACACTTGCATCAACCTTACTCAGAAGACGTCGGAAACCATTTATGGATTATGATACAAGCGCCGCAGAAGGTACTCTGCTTTCGTCGACAGTCCTCACTTCAAAGCCGTGGACTTCGTACCATTTGACAGATGAAATCCGGCTAAGAACAGAACCTGCCAAATCCACTGCATTTTCTTGAGCACCTGGGCCTGCTCATGGTTCTTTTTTACGAGGGCGCAATCTATCAAGCACCAGAGCAGCAGCCACCACAAATCACAGTCTCCTTTGGCAGGCTGTGATGGCGCGGTCCATTGAAAGGTTGTGACATCGATGTTTGATGTTTCATGGTCCCTAGCAACTTGAGAAGAGTAGCGGAGCTATCATGACAAAGGTTGTTTAACTTCCGTATTCAACGTCGAAGTGATGTTGGTCCACATGATTCGTGCCATCTCAAAGTGCAATGGCATCCACTCAAAGCTTGCTTAGTGTTTCATGTCGGAAGCATGTCACAAATATTTCTGAAGTCATGGCGTCTAAATAGCAGTGCAACAGTGCACTATGAAAACAGGGCTGGCACCCTGGCATTCCACGATATTTACCCAGGCTCTGGAGACGACTGCTACCAGCAGCCCTGAAAACCGTTTGACAGAAGGTTCATCAACCGAGGGCTTAATTTGTAGCGCCAACTTTGGCGGTCATACTTGACACTAGGGATGGCAGAAATACGTATTGTATCCTTCAGATACCGTATCCGTGCATTATACACGGACAAAACCTGAAACTGTAAGGTACAGGTACAGAGCGCCAGGTCCTACTTACTCCAAATTCAACGCTGAACAGGCCCAAGAATGGGCAAAATCTCACGGTAAAGGCCGAAATAAGGCAGTTTTCTTGACTCGCGGTTCAGTGCATGTACAGATTCTTTCAAGAAGTACATATCTATACGCATGCAATACGTTACGTTACCGACTTATACATGTACCCGCTGCCATCCCTACTTCACACATTTTCCGCGTATCAAGTAGTTGCGTGGCACCAGCTTCCTCTTTCCATCAGCTGTCAACCTGACCCGAATTCAGGGTCCCATCAAGGTCATATCCATTTCGAATCAGGGAAGTTCCGAGATCGGCCTCGTATCTATTCAGTCATTATGGGATTTAGGGTATCTTAGCGGCATTGAAAGATCGATTTCTTGGAAGCTGAGTACTTTCCATGTTTGAGGGCTCCCTGAGTTTGACGCACAAACGTGTTGACACTCCACCAGAGAATACCGAGAAGCCGTGGGTCCAGAAGCTAGATCGCCAATGAGCAGACGACGACGATCCCGAATCCGCCCAATCCACTTCAGCGAATGTACTGTACTTGAGTGCTTGACTCGTCTCAATAGTTGTCGTTAACTCAATCCACATCGCAGCCGCATCCTCTCTCACCTCGTGTTGACTTTCGCCGCGCTTGGCCCAAAAGCTGGCTTCGCAAAGTTTGCCACGCCAGAACTGAGCAGTTGAACAACTGACGATGAAGATAAGAAATATATGGAATGATACAGATGATATAGACGAGCTCACATGTTTGCCTTCAAGTTCCATGATAGCTCTATTTGTTTTCTACGCCATCAGCTGGCCACGTTGCGCGTCCGACAGCCGCAGCTGCTCGCTGCTCGATCCGTGCGCCTCGTGCATTGAGCCGAAAGCGGTAAAGGTGTAAAACCAGTATGGATCCGTGTTGATCCGCTGAACTTCGGATCTCCACTGAACGTCCCAAAGTGGATAGGGCTCTCGTAGCTGTGTGAATGGCCCCGTGGTTCTGACGTTCGAAGCTATGAGTGAGGCTAGGTTGAGCGACCGCCAGAAGCACAGGACCTCTTAAAACCGCGACGGCGAGGCCATTCCGCTGTTCGTAAAAATGATGGAAGGAAAAACTAAATGTATGTTTACCGTATGCTTATATAGTTATATAGTATTCATTCCACCCACTTAGGAAGGAACGACGGTCATCTTCGAGTAAATCGACACCGGAAATGCAAGTGTAAAGTGGAGCTGCAGCATGAGGAATATGACTGCGGGGTCCGTGATTGGTCCTGTCATGCCGTCTTTACTGCCGAACCACTGCTTGGCACGAATCGGGAGGCACTGAGGCATTGTTGGCCTCGGAGAGACGCTATTCTGTTGTGCCTGAGGCCTGTTGCGTGGGCCAAGGGTTCCAACCGGATAGCCCCAGATGCCAGCCCTTTGGGACCCCTACCAAACTTGGGACACACTGGCCCCTGGGTAGTGCTGGGGTTACTACCGAGGATCTGTGCTTGTTAAGCTTAGTCCCTAGTCTCGTGCGACACTCGCTTACGGAAGCTGTGCTTCTGAAGGTTCGCCGCCTTGGGTTGGCGGATCCCACGCTTGGTGCCGTTGTTTTATCCACTACCACCCACCTATCCTATATGGTCGGCCAACCTCCACCCAACCTTTGTTATTCCTAGTTCAGCTTGTGAGAGCGTCGAGGCATTTGGCATATATCTTCAACATTACGATACCCGCCGTCACTGTCGCGCTGTCTCCGCGTAAATACACTACCCATACCTATTATCCTGCCATCATTTCCTACCAGCCATAATATCAGCCACATCCATTGATGATGACGACAACATCGCCCATCGATATCGCCACTCCGTCGCGAAACGCCTCATCGTCGCCGTCGTCACAGGGCAATAAAACAACAGCGGTGCGCTTCAACACTGGCGTCGACGACACCAGAACCTCGGCAATGATGAGTGGAAACGGATATAACCAGAATGGAGCAGGGTCGAATCAACAGAATGGATTCGCGTCAGCAAAACCAATATCAATGAACAATCCAAGGAATCTTGATCCACGTCCACGTCGTGAGAGTTTGGCAGGCAGTCTGGTTGGCGGCATGAGCTGGGGAGGTGTCTCCGTTGGTTCATGGATTCGAGATGAGTGAGTGTGCACTGATGGTGGGATCTTTGAGACTTGATCATGCCAATCCTTATCACAGATCGTGTCTCAGTGTGACCTTCAATTATCTGTGACAGCGGTACTAACATTCCGTAGTATTATCATGACAGGAACTTCTCCGTTCCCATACCAGTCGCCATCCTACCACTCCTCGTCATATCTCCCAAAATTAGAAGCCAACTTTATGCGCGATTTCTCATGCTGTGGGCATACTCTGCCAACGCTACATGACCTTTTGCAGCATTACGAAGAGTGTCACGCACAACAAACTCCTCAGTCCTTGAGAACTGCAGCCCAGCAGCAGCAGTCAAGAGACCAGCAGCAACCAAATAGCAAGGCAGCTATTGCCTCCCAAGCCGCATCTTCCGTTCAACAACAAGCTCAGCAGCAGCGTCAACTACAGCAGGCACAGCTGAATAGAGCCCAGAATACTGGGTTTGGAGCTAACAAAGTCGGTGGTGTTTCATCATTGTCTGGCGGTATTCAGCAGATGCGTCAGCAGCAATCTCAGCCATCCACGCCGAAGCAGAGCATGCAGAGCTCCGCGGATGACATGGATGGCGTAAACGATATGGAGATGGACGACCCAGTTGGCCCGCTGGATCCAGTGGACACCCCAATCCAACGTTCAGCACAGCCTGCCCAACAGTCGATGTTCGGACAGCAACAACGGCAAAATAACCTGACCAATACCGGAGGTATCTTACACCAGGGTCTTCGCAACAACCAGCCAGCTACCCCAGCGGCCACCGGATTTGGATTCCAAAACAACCCCACCGTTTCCTCCGTGAATACGCCTACCCTGAGTGCGCAGCCCCAACAAAATACTCCCAGGTTCTCTCCTAACAATTCCACCCCAGGTACACCAGCAGAAATGGACGACGACTTTAGCGGCATGAACATGGATATGAGTAACATTGGAAACATGAACATGAATACGAACATGAACAACATGAACTTTCCATATGGATTCGGAAACGATCTCGGGTTGGACCTTTGTATTGATGAACCCGCAAAACGCCTTTTCAGCCCAAATGGTGGATTCGGAAACCAGAGAGCGCTCCAGCAACAATTTGCGCAGTTTGGACTCGGACAAGGCCAGTTTGCTAACAACGACGACCTTGTGCGCCGCCTACGCCAGCAGCAGATGATGCAGATGCAGGGTTTCGGAAATGGTACAGGAATGATGATGGCTGGCGAGGAGCACAAGCCGTTCCGTTGTCCTGTTATCGGATGTGAGAAGGCATATAAGAATCAGAACGGTCTGAAGTACGTTTAGTGTCTTGCATTTGCTTCAGGTTTATACTAATTCGCTTCAGATACCATAAGACCCATGGTCATCAGACTCAGCAACTGCACGAGAACGGTGATGGAACTTTCTCTATCGTCAACCCAGAGACTTCTGCGCCATATCCTGGCACTCTTGGTATGGAGAAGGAGAAGCCATACAAGTGCGATGTTTGTGGCAAGCGCTATAAGAACTTGAACGGACTGAAATACGTAAGTGCTAGTGGAATCCATGTGTCGAACAGTGTACTAACATACTCCGTAGCACAAGCAACACTCTCCACCTTGCAACCCAGAAATGAAACTCAACGGCCATCTCCAAGCCGCGGGATTAGCCGGCTTGGGTATAAGTATGGCTGGCATGGGCGGCATGGGAGGTGGAATGGGAGCCGGCCCAAATGTTCCTGGTTTAGGAGGCATCAGCGAGGAGGTCACGATGATGTAACGCGTCGTAACGACACCACCCATCCGCACACCGTACACGAGGTCGGCTTTCGCACAGATTCGCCGACAACTCATTTTAATCAGGCGTTCCGGATCGCAACAGTCCATTCTTCGTCTCCCAACGATGCATTGCGCGGAGTTCTATGAAGAGACGTCACGATACCCACTGATAACAGCGTCTCGAGAATGATGATGCATCAACAATAGTAGACATTGCGGAGTCTCTGTTATCAAATCCACACCGGTTCCACATAGATTTCTTTACTGGTCATTAATACGGCTCCTTACCAGGGCCACAAAAAGTGCAGCGCTTTCTGGGTTTGCTTTCTTGCGCAGTTAGCGGCGCAGAGCAGGGGTATGGCGTTTTTTGCCTTTGAGGAGCAGGAGGCTCTAATTGTCACGTTGCAGCTTTGTTTTGGCGTGTTTATACGCTTTGGATCACGATTACTTTTAGCTTTTGCTAGCACCAACAGCGTCTTTTGAATCACTACTCGCTTTGAGTAGAGGATGATGAGAAGGGCTATGAGACGATATGTGAGCATAGAGAGATACGTGAGTATATCACGATGATAGAAAAGTTGCGTCGAGTTGACAGCCACAAGCTGTAAACTTGGCAGCTAGTTGGGGGAAGAACATACAAACTTGAATTACCATATTACAACATCTCTTGCCACCTTGTTTAAGTCTGTTGCAGCGATGACGAGACCAGGAAATCGCGGCTTCATTCCGATCTCGTTATCGGATCTTCAGGAGAATGCATCATGATGCTCAGGCTGATCGCGCCAATGATGTCTAAAACAGCTCGGCGTCAGGTTTCTGACAACACCACACAGACGCCGCGTTAGATTAACTGATTGCCTAACTTGACACATATCTAGCTCGACATATCATCAACAAACAGTAATAAGAAACGGATACACTCTCCGGCAGTATCGCCCTCGCAGCCCGATTGAGACGTCTTATCTCATTCCGCGCCAGCACCCACGCCTAGAATGCGCCCAGAACAAGCACACTTGTTATCAATCCTCAAGGTGCCAAACGAGGCACCAACCAGGCTCACCACCGCGATCTGTCCGATCCGGCATGCTTAGCTCAGGCACCACTTATGTTTGTTAACGATCGCCGTTGCCTGAATCGGGCACGCAGGCGGTTTCGGCAGCTGTTGAGACATGCTGGCTCTACCAGTGTCGCCGGTTACGACGACGGGACAGGGCCGAGGAATGCTTTCACACACACTGCTTGCGATGCGAGATGTGCACGCCATTCTACGATGATGGAGATAAGATGATGACGGTGCCCTTATCTTGGAACCCTAATCGATTATCGTCGTCACGATCTCAAATTTTGGCGGCATTGGGGTGGGTGAGTGAGACATCCTCACATGCCATGTACTTGGTGGAGCTGGTGCCGTGTGCGGCGCTTTGGTTGGGTCGAGCTTGCCAGCTTTGGATTAGCCTGGGCCTAAACCCCGAGAAGTGGACGGCAGTGAGTCGTCTCGAACTACGGACACATCGTTAACGAGACAGCTTGCGATGCAGAATAATGGTAGAAATTCGTTGCGCTGCCGTTGTTTCTGCCGCTGTGAAGCTTGGTGTTTGTAAGCAGTACACTTGTCGGTTATGTGTGTATACGATCTTCAATCGGGCAGACAGATCTTGTTTCCTTGGCTCCAGTTTGGCTCTTCAAAGTCTCGACCTTTTGACAACTTTTAACACTTCTAAAAGGCCCACTACGCGTAGTTTATACTTTATGGAACATACCGATGGGCGTTTAGTATACCGCATATAGAGGAACTAGTTTTGGCCGCTTACGACCAACCACAGCCGGCCTGAAGCCAACTCTGTTTAGCTCCGTAGTTACAGTCGCAATTTACCACGCGATGGAGACTCGCACATCTCAGCAGCGAAATCGCGCAGGTACAGGAGCTGTGGGGTGGAGACTGGAACGCTTGACCGTGAAACACACCGTACGAAGGCATCCGAGAACCAGGGAGTGTCGATAATGCCAAGCTGTTTGTGTCCAAAAAGAACAGTACTTGGAACTAAAGTCGGGATGTTTGCGTAACATTAATGGTAACGTCAAATTTCTTCTTCTGTTCTGCAACTGCTTTTTGATGCCATCTCCAAGGCATGACCTTGACGGCAATGTCATCGAGCTTCCAGTCTGACACTGTTTTCGGTGGTGGAAGTAACCGTTTCGGTCTCAAGCGTTCCACGCGATGATCGCGTGAAGTTCAATGGACGATTCTTCGCCGTGGGATTCACTCCGTGCTTGAACCAGCGGATTAGCTTAAAACACGAGCTATATGTCCTACTATCCGTACTCGATCAAGAAGTTCATAGAGTTCGCGGCCAGGTCCAGCCATCATGCAAGACATCAGCTGTCTCTCTACAAGCTCAACGGCCGCTCATCTGATAGGTTACGAGAACAGTACGTGTCTATCGACTCCGTCCTATGAACAACTGCCGTCGGTGAAGCTCCCCTCCTCTCCTTTCCAGCCGTCTTCATGCCTCCATCCCAACCGTCCTCTATCTCAAACGCCACTCCGCCTGCCTCCGCCACTCGGGGTCATTCTCTTCCCTCCTCAATCCATATTTCCCTTCACGGCCACCATGGCAGAAACTATGGACTTCTCCGTCTCCTCCTCGGCTCGGAGGCCCGCCAGGTCTCTTTTTCCCATCCACTTTCCTATCCACCTCTTCCACTAAAGATATCCACATGTAAGCATGAACTATCCACCTCATCAAGAATGCATTGTTCTAGCTGCGTTCCAGAACGCCACAAACCCACCAATTATAACCCTGTTCTTCAAGTCGCCCCGTATATGGCTTATTTCAGTTAAGTCCAAAACATTGGCCCTGCCAAGCGTCCCACTAGATCGGGGAGCGGCGCGGAAGAGAAATGGCGGAGCGAAGCCGGCGGATGAGGACGGAGAGATTGTGGATGTACAGAGAGCTGAGGAACAGCTAAGAAGCCGAGTGTTGTAAAACGGTTAGGAGTGGAGATTGTTGTTGTAGGGCTGTGTAGGACGGCAGAGAAGAGACAAGGACACAGTGGACAATGAACTGCGTCTGAGCAGCTAAAGAGACGGTCACGGCTCAATTCGAACAGGACCGAGTCTTCGAGGAAGCTCGATATGGTAATATCGTGACTAGTCTCGTTGCGGCTATCGGTACACTTACCGAACTTGCCAACTGGGTTTTGACAACAGAAACGACTCAAAGGAGCCCTGCGGTCATGTTAATTGTCAAAAACTTCGAAAGCTTGCCTCTATCATAGAGGGAAGCAAAAGCTTTTGCTCTCAGCCAGGGTCGAACTGGCGACCTTCGGATAGCCCAGGAGTGAACTCCTACGTCATATTGAACGCCTAAGCGAGTATATATGAGACCGACGCTTTAACCAACTAAGCCATGAAAGCCGATTTTTAGCGGTCTTTTATACATTTTAAGCTGTATTGTAACACATTTTGCTCGAGTTTTGCGGAATTTGGGAAAATTTCGACCCAAAGCAGCATGAATGAGGATGACGGAAGATAGAAACTCGAGTGACATAGCGAGATTACTTGGCGTCTTTGCAGAAAGAACTAGCTAGCACTACAATACGCTTCCGATGCCATTTGCTGATATTTTGATATAGGCCTGCGTTGAGTGGTTGGAGTTCCTTTTCTCTCATCAGCCAATCTGTCGGCAGGCGACGACATTCTTGTCGTTAATTCTACCCTTCTCAAGTTTATGGGATTTATTTTTCACGAGAGCGTTGTGGACTTGATGATTTTCGCTTGGATAGTCAATTGGCAAATAGAACCATTAATCTTCATGATAGTGTTTTAATGGTTACTTAAAAAGGCTAATATGAAGTCTAACATGGAAGAAACTGCGGACTAATATATTGTGGAAAGGTGCAAACAGGGGTCGTTCCTTACTGTTGTGGTATCGGTGGAAAAGGTTGATATGATAAGAGTCACAAACGGGTATTTCAAGAAAAGATGGCTACACCAGGGGAGCCTCATATCGACGCCCGCGATGGCTATTTTAACATAACTGCGTGACTTGCTGGGGAACTTTCACGACGTCTAGACTCGACCTCTGGGACATTCAAACTAGTATCGAGGCCCGCCCCTGATGCGCTGTCCTTTTCCTCGGTCGAGTCTTCGTCCCCAACGCCAGTTCCACAACGCTAGTAGCATCGAGAGTGGGGACCGGGAACTTGATCGATCTGTTCTCGCACAAGGACGTGCTAGGGTGGCATCAGCAGGTGAGACGCCAGGGTACGGAGGAGGATAAGAGATGGAGCGCCAATTTTTCTGGGCAAGCCGCTTCCGCTGAAGAGGAAGCTGTGGGAGCATCGGCTCGATGAGGACGAGGACTACGACGTCGAGGTTCCTGGTACAGAGGATAAACGGGCGTGAAGTTGGTAGTGGTAGAATACCAGCTTGATAAAGAGTCGATTGCTACTCAATGTTAATCTAAATACAACGGCGAGCGATATGCTGAGCAATATCCGGTCCCCCACGCCAGCCGACGTAATCGTGTCTCTTAAGCAAAGCAATCTCACCATTGATCTGTGATACCCTCTATTAAATCAAGGCAAAAGAGGATGTACCACCCAAGAACGCCAAACTCCCCAGCTATGTCTCGTATTCCGTGAAAGCCAATTCACCCTATGCCTCCTTCTGACGACAACAGGGTCAAGATATCTCCATCCCTTCATCCTCCTCCTCCTCCTCACTCTCATAATGCGCCGTCGAACTGCTCACAGCACTAGATCTCCTGATACTACCGCTACCAAGAACTCCCCCAGACAGTCCTCCAACAACCTCCAGTTCCTCACCTCCCACAACCCTCCCCTCCACATCAATCTCCTGCGAAAGTTCCACCAGAGATCCTCTCGGCAATTTCGCGAACCCTTGAGTTCTGACAACACGTCCCCAATGAATCATGCAGTAGTTAGCAGCCCTCTTCCTCAACCACTCCTCCCCCGCCGTCCCCGCACACCGCCAAATCACACACGCATGCTCGACATCCATCTCTCTACTCAACCGATTTACACATAGCAACTTCAGACTCTGCATATCATACATATTACTCAGCACCAGCAGTCCCGAAACATCATCCAGCACCGGTACGTCTTCCTCACTGATGCTGTCGGTGTAGAGATAGTACAGGAAAGACTTCACGACCGAGTACGGCTCCGGCATGTACATTTTCTTCGAATGGAACTCTGCCATTTGGGAATTATACAGCCGTGCGAAGTGTGGCCAGCGCGCTTGCAGGATGAATTTATGGACGTGTATCGGCTCAGATGTTGGCGCGTTGTCAGCTAGCCAGTTGCGGATGGCTGGTGGTGAGCTTTCTCTTGAGATCGTCAGCGACATGGACTCGTCTTCTGAAAACTCATCATCGTCCTTCAATGCGGTGATGGCAAAGTCAGTGCCACAGTCCGCCTTGTTGAAAAACTGGGCGAGATCTGCTCCAAGGCCTTTCGATGGCTGTGAAGTCATACTACGACCGCGGCTTGGCCTAGTAGGTGACATACGGCTAGCTGCGGCAAACTCGTTGCCAAGCAAGCCATAACGCTTCAGGTCGACTTCCAAAACATCGCCTAAGTTCTCCTCAAAGTTCGCTCCGTCGTTATCACTTGGGCCAGTGGGACAACCCAGAAGCCATGCCTTGGTACCTTCGTCGTTCAACACACAGTAGTGCCAGCGGAATCCCGCCTTGAAAATCTCGCGGCCTTCAGCAAGCTTTTGCCAGCGCAGAGTATCGAGGTCCAGAGCTGATAGTGAACATTGGCTCGGCAAAGATGTCGTCGGTGTCGGAGTCGCAAAGTCGAGGAGGGTTCCAGAGGAATAGGCGTGGTAGTGGGTGCCTACCATCGGTGATGGGACACTTGGACCAGAGACGAACTTGACAGATGAGACTGCAGTCGGTGCTGCTGGAGCAGAAGAAGTCAAGCGGATGGATGGCGACGGGACCTGGGCACTTCCTGAGTTCGCAGCGTACCCCGATGCTCCCACAGTGGATGGACTTGCAGTGCCAAGCTGGCGTGACGTCCCATTACGCTGGATACGATTGTACTTATTATATGCATCAGCAGAATCAAATGCCGGGCAGCCTTTCAGATCCATCCAATGAAGCTCGCCAACCTTCTCAGCATCCTCGGTCAAGCCTCCCGCAACGTAGAGTCTGTCGGAATGGACGAAGACCGTGTGATCGAACCTGCCGACGAAGCGCCATGATCTAGACCATGTGAATGTCTTGAGGTCCAGGTATGCCATATCATCGAGCACATAGCTGTTTTGTCCAGTAATGCCTCCAACTATGAACAGCTTGTCGTCGTGAATGACAGATGCATGTCTTGCTCTGCCCCTCGGTAGCAGGCCATCCACCACCGGTTGGGACCAATGTGCGGTTTCAAGATCGAAGATCATGAGGTCGGAAAGGAAAGTTCTATGTTCGTTTTCGCCACCGAAGATGAGAAGTTTGTTGCCCTGGTACAAGGTCGCAGTGTGGCCTTGAGAAGAATTAGCAGACTTTTTAGGTGATTGAAAGTTGTCACTTACCCATTCTAACTCCTGGAATATCTCCATAATTGTCGACTGCATAGATTTGTCAGCTCTAAATTCCGAAAGACACTGCAATGTCTGCAGACGTTGGAGATGCGTGAAAGTTCGTCGCTTTATGAAGGCCGACACCTTGGTGGATGCCAGAAAACAAAATCTGGGGTAAATGCGGGGCACAGCATCACGAACCTAAAGTCCATTGGTGTTTGACAACATCCAACTTGAGAACAATGTTGTAAACTTCGTCGGTATACTGATCAAAACCACCGAAAACGTAGATCTGATTCTTGCCGCAGTAGGTAACGCTGGCGTTGACCAAGGACGACGGCTTGTGACCGACGGTGCGAACGACCTTTGGACGGTGAATCTCTCTGCTCATTCTGACTGGAGAATTCGGCATAATGAAGGTGCCGTTTGAGGAGTTGGCAGAGGCTGGAGTGAATCCCAGAGAAGTGTTCGTAGTGTTTGAAAAAGCTGCCGAAACGAAATGGTTTCCAGTGCTTGGGCCTGCTGGAGTGGAGGGCAGAGCCATTTCAGGACGAATAGAGAAGAGACACCATGTACTGACTATCAAAGCCGTCCTTATACGGAGGACAGTGAGTGTATAGTTGACAGTGAAATATGCTTCATATCCCGACTGCTGATGAAGTGAGGTTGAGATGACAATGCTGGCAAAGAAAAAATCATAAGCACATTCAAGTATCTTTGTACCTGTCAACCTAATGCGGAGTGGTGGTGGTCAAGTCAATCGCTACCGATCAAAGGTCAATTGACGGCACTGACAGGCTTGGCCAGATCTGAGGATAATCAGATTCCTCTTGCTTACATAATGTGTGGTATGGTGGCCTCGTAGCGCATCCCTGCCTTGCAATCCAAAGCGGTCCAAGCTCCCAAGGCATGACGTTGCCTTGATTTGCCAAGTCGTGCCTCTTGACACGACACTAGAGGGACCTCCTTCATACAAATCCTCTTCCTTTGCCAAATATTCATCCTCAAACAAAACACAAACGACGACTACTCACCGACAACACCTCACTACCTGTAAGTACATAACCTTTACCGATAGCAGGCGTTGTTGTTAGCAAACAATTGTAACTAGCGGGCAATGGAAAGAGACGCGCGGATGGCTAATAACACATTGCAGTCTTTTCGCCCAAAATCTAAACACCACAACCACCGCCAACATGACTCTCTACTACAGCTTGGTAAGCTCACAACCACCTCACTTCACAACCCACCATCTCTCGTGAGCTCAGTGCTAACCAACAATCCAGGTCTTCCTCCTTTTGGTGGCAGAGATGACACTCTTCGTGCTCCTCATCGTCCCACTTCCATTCACCATGAGACTGAAGCTCTACACCTTCATCTCGGAGAGTCCGATAGTAGCCAAGGCGCAGTATGCGTTAAAAATAACGTTCATATTCATCCTCATCCTGTTCATAGACAGTGTGAACCGCGTCTACCGCGTCCAGGTCGAGCTCAGCCAGGCCAGCGAATCTTCAGGAGCAGGGTATGCATCACGCGGTATTTGAGACATGTATGCAATCGCTAACCACGTCAAGCAGATCCGTTCTCGGACACGAGCGCATGGAGGTTCAGGCCCGCAAGTTCTATTCCCAGCGCAACATGTACCTCTGTGGCTTCACCCTCTTCCTTTCCCTCATCCTCAACCGCACCTACATGATGGTAAGCCCCTCCACCGCCAGGTTCCCCCCATAAAGCCCACCATCTGACACCTAAGCAGATCCTCGAGACCCTCAAGCTCCAAACCAAGATCAAGCAGTACGAGGGCGACGCCAAGGCCACCGGCCAGCTCGGAGACAAGATCGAGCAAGCCGGCGGTGCCAGCGAGATCGGTAACCTGAAAAAGCTGCTTAAGCAGAAGGACCAGGACCTTGAGAATTTGAAGAAGCAGTCTACTGGCCTTACGCACGAGTATAGGGAGTTGAGCGATAAGTATGCTGCTATTCAGCCTGCTGAGACTGTTCCGAGAAAGGACTTGTAAGTGAACAGAGCGAACAATACTTGTACGCGGAGTAAATACCCGAAGGGTAACTGAAAATGTATGTGGAGAGAGTGAATGGCGGAAGGAACGGAGAAGTGATGATGTATTAGTCTTGAGAGACGAGCTGCGGTGGCGTCTGGCGTCGGGCCTGAAATGCAAAAGAGATTTCAGATAGGATACAATATTTGTTTTTCCCATTGCGTGGCAGTGTTTAAGCTGAGCTGTGGCATACCTACTTAAAACAAACCGGCTCATGTGAGCAACGAAGCTGCTTGCGGATTCATCACAAGTGCACAACTGATTGATGGAGTTGGACTGAGATGAGAGGAGCGATGCTCTTCCGCATCTTGTTGGTTATGCTGCTGTTACCTCCGGGAAGGCATGCCTTTTAGTCGTTCCTATAAAGTGTCGTGAACTACACTTACATGACGTTTGACAGGTCAGCCCAGCTGACACCACTGCCCTCTCATGCGTCAACCTTGAGATTTGAGTCCAACCAAGGTACAACAAGCAGAATGGATGCTTCTACGCGCTGGGACCGTGACGGTATAATCATCGAACTCCATTATCCAACATTCCCACCAAAACACTCAGAATCAGAACTTCCAGAGTACAAAGATGTCGACGCGTCACCACCTGAGTATTATGAAATCTACAATTTTAGATCAGAAGGTGAGCACTACTAACTAAACTGTATCTTATTAATTAGGTCGTACATACTATGACGGCACAATTCTAGGATGTTTTGGATGATATATTGAAGGAGACGAGGGGTATGAATCAGGATTTGAGAAGTATTAATGATCATTTGGTGGCCACACAAGCATCTGTCGGCCGAGTCGCTGTGTAAATACAGGGATTAGTGAGGGATGTGAGGGAGATGCGTAGGATGGTTAGGGAGCAGAATTTGGAGGAGAGAGGGATATGGATGGTATGGATGAAGCGGAGGAAGATGTGATGGGCGAGCGTGAGCGGGAGGATGCCGGATGACCTCTGTAATTGGGTTTTGTGAGTTTGTGGTAGAGGGCGAACTAATTAATTGGAGGGTGCAATGCGTAGAGTAAGGACCGTGGCGGGTTGAGGGAAGGGCAATGAAGCGGCGTTAAGGATCATCTGACCAATACGTTGCGCAGTATTCGTAGAAGATTACCGAGCTTCAAAAGCAACAAGTCATCACAACAAGTCGTCAAATAGCGTAGTGTTATACTCTCAGAACTTCTCAATTTGGCAGTGATATCTAACGCCAATCTAGCATGCTTATAGTGTCCCAACCAACGCCATCCTTTAGAAGCCAGGTATACCTTACATTCCGATATTTCCACGCTTTCCACCCCTCTTCGCACGATCAATATGGCCTCTAAGCACCCTCGTCGTCTGCACCAACGATCTCTTTTGCTTATACTTCGCCTTCCCCAGCGTCATCATAAAGTTCTTCTTCCTGCTCTTCTCCTTATTCGTACTACTCTTACCCTCACCCTCCTTCTTCTGTCTCCTCAGCGCCTTGGTAGACTTGTGCTCGCCTCTCTCCCCCTTTCCTTCCCTAGCCATCGCAATCTTCTCCTCGCGAGTGTTCTTGGCAAGCTTGGAGAAGCCCTCGATTTGGTCCGATGTCACGGCGTCGTCGCGGTGCTTCTGCAATGCGTCCTTCTGGCGTTGAGAGAGGCCGGAGCCCTTCACCTTTCCGCCACCGAGCTTATTCTTCTCTGCCTCAGCACGGAGTTCTTGCAGCTTGATCAAATCAGCCGGCGTCAAGATCTTGGTCGTTGCGTACGAAGAGATCTTTTTCTCAAGCTCCGAATCCTTCTTCTCCACCTCATCAATAACATCCTTCATCTCGGCATCGAACTGCTCATCGGCGGGCGTAGCCGCAAACTTAACCTTCTTCTTCCTCGGCTTATCGTCCTCAGAGTCCGAGATATCAATCTCCATATCTGACCCGACGTTGACCCAGCCACCAGAGTCGTCGGAGTGGTTCGACTCAATATCCCAGTTCTCATCGTCCCCCGCCTCGTCCTCTTCCTCATCAGAACCAGCCTCTTCTGGGAGTCCGGCCTCGGCACGCTTGCGTTTCCTCTCATTTGCCTTCCACTCCTCAAGCAGCTCGATACCCTCGATCCCACCAGACTCCTCCTCTCCGTATCTCAGATCCCTACGCTCACCAGAGCGAATGCCCATAGTGGCCTCCTTACCTCTGTCGCGCTTGTGCAAGAGATCGGCTCCGACCTCTCTGTACAGCGACAACAGGCCCTTGGCAGCCATCATAGTTCCCTTGTCCTTCGATTTTCTGTACATGACCAAATCCTGCAGCAAAGTATCGTTGATGGCGAGCGGTTGACGCACACAGATCTCTCTGATAGCGTTCAATCCGGCGGCCGCGACCTCAGAAGCAGAGGCCTCGGAGACGAACTCGTTTGCGATCTTCTGGACCAGCGGCTCGAGTGCATCTGGTGGGACGAGGGAGTGTGTAGCCTGTGCCAAGCAGGCGAGGAAGGAGGTGACGGATGGTTGGCGCGGAGTAAGGTATTTGGTGAAGTACGAGTAGAGCGAAATGACAGTAAGCTTGTGAAGACCAACAAGACGGCACTCCAGCGACAGAACCTGCAACTTCTGCTCGAGGTTCAACTTCGACTTGGTGTTCTGCAAATGCTTATTGAAAAGACTCTCCGCAAAGCCCTGCGGATCATGCAGCAAATGCAGCGCCGAGAAATTCAGCGGATGAACCTTCTTCTCCTTCCTCCCCTGCTTCCTCTTCTTCTCCAGCTGCTTCTCCAGCCCCTTCTTATTCGCCTTCTTCTTCTTATTGATCAGCGCCTGATGCTTCAGCTTTCCAATATCGATGTTCTCGTGGTCGGACTCCTCATCCTCCATAGCCTCTCTCTCCTGGTCTCCGCCCAAAAAGAATCTCACACCTCCGCCAATAACCTTCTCGTTGTCGGCGAGCGCGGCTTCCTTCATGATCTCGACGGCCTTAGAGTCCGTCCAGATCTGGCGCTTCCATAACTCGCGCGTGATCTTTACAGCCCAGATTCCCTTGCTAGATGCGCGGTCGGAAGTCAACAAGTTGTACAGCACAGTCTGGATCGTGCGGTTTAGCTTATGGTTGACGGTCTTCGAGTTGCTGGTTCTCAGATCGCTGAGAATCTTGGTATAGAGGAGCGCTCTGAGGGTCTTGGATGGCGTGGTAACGAGGATCGGGAAAAGGATGTTGAGGAGCTGGGTCGAGTCGATGATCTCCTGGCGACGGAGGAGCACGAGTGCGCCGACGACCTTCTCGCGCAAATCAGCCTCGAGGACGGCGTGGTGGGTAGAGAGGATGTTGTTGAGGTCTTCTGGGAAAGTGGCGGTGTCTTCTGGGTATAAATCGGCGACGTGCGCGACGAAGTCGATAAGGTCGCGGAAAGAGACGATGCCGGCGGAGGTGGCTGTAGATGGCGATGTCATGTAGATATCGCGCTGAGTCTGATACTGTCCATATTGGTTCAAGAAGTCCTCTTGGTAAGACCTAGTTGTCGCATGTTAGGTCCGATTTCTCAGTCTCCTGCGGGACCCTGGGGAAAGCTTACTTTGCATCTCTACGGATCTTGTACTGCAACGATGGCCTTCTCTCTGTCAGTTGTGCTCAGCTTGAGGCGATAAATATTTCATACAGATCAGCATCCACCTTCTCTAACGCGCCAACTCTTTTTTTAACCATCTTGAAAGTTACGGTGTTGAAATCAAATAAATGATCTCGTCTTGGTGGTCGCGATAGGAACTTTCTCCCGAATATTTCTGCTATCGATAATCTGATGTCTTGGCACTATGCCATTTGGCGGGGATTGATCATCGCATAGGTCGTGGCAAGGCTGTGGCAGCATGTGCAGCCTCGTCACCTCGTACTCATAAGCTAGACTTTCTGCATGGATGAACCAACATATTAGGCACTAAATCACAAAACCGTTCCCTATGATGCACTTTGGCTTGGTTATTTTGTCAATCTATCGTCGCTCTTAATGTCTACGTATCTCTTTGGAGAGCTCAGCTGTCAGGTAACGCCGTCCTTGGTTTCCGCCCGACCAGTGCTGCTGAACTAGCAATCACCCAATCGTAAACGCCAATTTGCCCTTTAGGCCAAACCCGTGGTATCTGTTCCTCCCATGAACTCCGGCCCATGCATGATCCCCATATAAAGCACCCTTCCTATTTACGCCAGTGCTGCCATCATAACCATCCTGTCCGCGTTTACGTTTCCTTTCCTCTCTACTCGTGTGGCTTCACATCCCCGGCGGTCTCTGCATGCCCATATTTCCCATGCCATTCATGCCTTGTCGGCCCTGTATCCCCTGACCCGCCATCATATTACCATTCATCCCATTAACCATCATACCGCCTCCTTGTTGGTTCGCCATAATCTGGCCCTGCTGCTGCGCCTGCAATAACCGCCTTTGCTGCATTAACTGCTGCATATGCTTCATCGCGCTCTGCTGGCATCTCTGCTTGAACAGCTGATGATCCTGAGGCGGAACATTACCATTATATCTGGCAGCAAATGCCGGGAACTGTTGCTGATAGTACCGTTGCGCGATCCGATTAGCTTCCATGGCCATCGGATTCTGACCACCACTTTGTGCCTGCTGCTGAGCTTGAGTGGCGGCCTGTTGCTGGGCCTGCTGGACCATCCGCGGCGTCATGGCCGGACGACCAGCTACCACGCCACCATTCTGCACGTTTTGCTGGTTTTGTGCAAGTTGCGCCTGTTGAGCTTGCATGAATGCTACTCGGGCTGCGTACTGCTGCTGTAATTGTGCATTGCCGCCCATCATGGCTGCATTTCCTTGCTGCATTTGTTGTTGCTGCTGCATCAGAAGTATTTGCTGCTGCTGAGTCATTTGGCCGTTGACTGGAGATTGACCGACACCTTGTGCTTGAGCGATCGCAGCTTGGCGCATGCGTTGTTGCTGCTGTTGCTGCAATATTTGGTTTCGAACATGAGGATCGATATTCTGGTTCGTGAGCATACCCATCTGTTGTGCTTGTGCCATTTGGCCGGGCCTCGGACTTGGCTGCGTCATACGTGGAGTCTGGTTCATTTGAGACATATTCTGAGCCATGTTTGGAGTGCCGTTCGCCATTATTGGAGTTCCACCTTGGCTGTGCTGACTTATCTGAGTTCTCATTGCTTGCGCCATTTGCGGTGACATCTGGGCTCCTTGTGGCACCACCGAGCCAGGACGCGGAGGACTGCCGCCCATACTCGAAGTAGAGGTCTGCATTGGCACACCCATGTTCTGTCCCACCATCGGCGATGACATGTTCTGAGGTGTAGCATTGCGAACCACGGGGGAAGCTGATCCTCCTTGAGGGATTTGGTTCTGTGCCATGAAACGCTGCTGAGGGTTCATGCCATTTGGAGCCCCCATGTTCGGCACTGGGTGACCATGAGCCCCAGCATTCGCCATAGCCTGTGCCCTCTTAGCGTTCTGCAAAGCCATTTGCTGGCGCATAATATCCTGCTGACGTGTCTGCTGTGCCGCACGCTGTTGCATCTGGCGTTGTAGAAGCAACTGCTCTTCGGTACGCTTCAGCGCGTCCTTCTCTTTTTGCTCCTTTGCATCCGCTTCCGTCTTTTCTCTCTTTGCCTGTTCAGCCGCTGCTATCTTCTCGCGCCTCTTGTTTTCCTGTACCTGGGCTCTAATATTCTCAATAGCCTTGAATCTCTCGAAACGAGGCTCGAAAGAAGCGCCACCCACTTGTCCATCAACATCGCCAGCGGCGGCTCCGCCAGCAGTTGTGCTATAACGATCATCGAGAAGAAGCATGAACTTCTCCTCAATCCGTGTTGCTGATTCTTCTGCAGCCACCTCCGCAACTGTCTTCTTACGCATCTTGGGCGAGGGCATAGCAGCGCAGTGGTCTGGATGTTTCAGGACTTCCAACACAGCGATCGCCTCGTCAGCACTCTGTGCCGGCTCAAGATACAGCGGCGCTGTGGTAGCTAGAGTGATCTGTGACTCCACAGGATGTACGTTCTTTGCATCGATCTCCATCTTTTCTCTCTTCTGTTTCTTTGCGGGAGGTGGATCCATGCCCATATTCGGTGTGGCAGGAATGGCGAGCATGGGCGTCTGTGGCCTTGCCCCTGACGCTGATAAAGGTGCTGCAATGTCATATTGTGATGATTCTCGGCGCTTGTTGGAGCTGCCAACACGGGCGGTAACTTTAATCGCGATGTCGACATATTGTGAAAGTTGTGTCGGATGTAGTACGACGGTAGATATTTTCGCCTTAGAACCATGCTTAATCAGTTGCCCAGGAGCTGGCATGTTCTCCTTGTCCTTCTCAACGACAGTCTTCGGCTTATCTTCCTCGACCTTCACTGCTGCAGGCTCCTTAGCTGAGGAAGCCTGACCTTCTTTCGTGTATGGAGCCCATGGTGATGGGGTGAGGTATGGATTCGAATGGTGTATCGAAATAGGCTCCGTTTTCTCGGCAGTGCTAGAGCCTTGCGAGGGTTCCCTTGCATTCGGCATCGCTTTGTGGTTATGTATTTCTACGATGAGGCAACCTAAGAGTGTAAGTACATATCAAGCAACAGGTAAGGACGCTCCTACCTTCATAGAATGTGACCCCACTCTCGTTGAAGAACTCCAGTAGGTCGTGTGGGACAGTCCGACTGCGAAGGTGCTCGATGAACATTTTCATCGGCGACTTGTAAGAGAAGGTGCCATCCTGCTGATCGAACCGAAAATGGGTTGGGTGTAGGTGCACAATGAGGGAAGGTGGTTGGTCAGGGTAGTTCTTGAAGATATAGCCATCTGTACGGACTGCTATGCATTAGCGCAGAACATCTAACTGTTGCCGGATTTCCCACTATATGGTTGAGGCTGAGGAGCTTGAATGGACTGCGCATCTGGGACCATGCTCGCGGTCCTGGAACTGGTATTTCTTTGGCCTCTCCCCAGCACCTGCGCTGGCGCATCACGGCGAAGACGCCCGTTGTTGCGCGCGGGCCCATTTGTTGAGCCGATTCCATTGATCATACTTGCTGGTGGTAGAATGGGTGGTGGTTTCTTTGCCGGCGCGGACAGCGTCCCGGACTCTGCAATCGAGGTACCATTCACGTTCATTGCGGATGGCACCTTTTCTGGGCGCTTGATTTTGCTCATCTTGTGCCCGAGCAGACGCGCCGCGACAAGAGTCACGGATGTGGGTGCGGGATACAGATACTCGTGTCAAGAGCGATTGTTGATGCGCGGTCTGAGGTCATATGAGGGCCGCAGGGATGAACTTCGGGACAACCACTGTGGAGCGCTGGGCTGTCAAGCTAGCCTCGCGCACGTGATGAACCTCCAAGGTACTCAAAATGTGTCAAGGTGGATATTTAGCAAAAAGCATTGCAAATAAGATGGTCAATTATAAATTTGAAGATTCTCCATGTATCGATTAGCTCGCGAGCTCGCTATAACCTCATAATGACGTCGCTTGGTATTTTACATAAACAAGACTCCTTCAATCCTTCTTTTCAACACGTCTCGACCAGTCGTCACCAACGTGGAGATGATCCAGCACATAAACCTTGCGACCCTTTCCAACGCGGTCCTCTCTCTCCCACCACTGCTCTGGCTTTGGCTTTGTGTGAGCAGTATGCTCCGCCTCAGACTCACTATCAGCAAGACCGCCATCCCCATGATCTCCTCCAACAACCACGACGATATCACCTTTAAACCAGTTCTGAACATGAGTGATAACATCTCCCTCATTACCGCTCATGGCTCTCTGTAAGTAGATAAGGTCTGGGTTGAGATGTCGAAGGATGTGGACGTGCCCGCCTTGGGTGGTGAACGGGAAAATCATGGCGTTCTTGGCAACGACAGCCTCAGCCTCTTCCCAGAGGGCGTTGAATGCGGGAGTGGCATCATCAAGACTGGTCAACCAGTTAGTGTTTGAGTGCCCGCAACTGAGATGGTGGTACTTACATAGGCTTGGACTCCTCGCCGGCTACAGCGACATCAAGTGGATGGCGCTTAAGATCTGGCGAGAAGATGAGCACGTATAGCTCAATGCCGGCGGAATCTCTGTATTGTGGTAGGTGGGATAATATGGAAGCGTGTGTTTGACTGTAATCGAGTCCATCATCGGCACCATCCAGATCTGCATCCGCAGAAACAACAACGGCGACTTTCAGTTTCTTCCCTGAGCTAGCAGCAGCCACTGCGACAGATTTGGCCGTCGCTGGAAGCACTGGTCCGGACGCCCTTCGCTTCTCAGCCTCCTCCGACCAAGTCTGATGGTCTCGATAGGCGTTCTTGTCCTCTTCTCTGATGGATGAAAGAGCATTCCCAACCGCTTGCCCTGCGGCTGAGATGCCAGCTGACACCGTCCTTGTCGCTCCCTCGAGGAATTGCTGCGGACTCGGCGTGCGCTTCAAGGCGCCTGACATGCGCGCTCCCCAGTTGTACGAGTCATCGTTAAGAGCGCTTCGTGAAGTGGTGCCATATCCGTCTTCTCCGGGTCTGACATCGGTCGCATAGTTAGGCGCAGGTCCTGGGTAGCTTCTATCGTCATGGCCAACACCGCGGTCTCCTTTTTCGCCGCGATCGCGTCTGCGTCTTCTGTGGTGATCATCATCATCATCGTCCTCCCTCTCGCTCCATACCCAGGCAGCAAGTCCAACAGTGGCGACAGCGACTGTTGCGATCAGGGGCATCCATGGGCTAAGCGCGTTTCGATTGCGGCGGCCAGACCTATCGCTTCCATCGTATGGAGACATTGTGGGTATAATTTAGATCATCAATGTGTGACGCTCAAGTAACAAAAAGAGACGAGGAGGGTAGCTCTGTTGTCGCAAAGTGATGGATCGCTGAGAGTGAGGAATTAATGCGACTTGTTGATGCTGATGAGCCCAGCCTCGTTCGTTTCCCAAGCCGAGGGTCCAACCACGGGAGCGCTAGTTGGCGTCCATGCATGTCGTCAATAATATACATGTAAGGTACCCGAATGGAACTTAGCCTAACTTGGCCAGAAGAGCTACTAGCTCCATTGCAATACAAAAGGAGAGTATACTTGGCTCCTCTTCTTTTTAGCCTGCCAAACGGATCGTTTCATCTACGACGACTGAGAGCATGGCAGCGGAGGGACCGTGGAGTTTGTGATATTTTGAGGACTTTCGTCATGTGACACGGCCTTCGATATTCTTGTGAGCGCGACCGCACGTCTAAGGCGATTTTCTTGGACGCTTTGAGTCACGGGTATCACCACCAACACAGCGATATATCAGGCGAATTTTAAGCCACACACGAACGACAAGACAAAGTATCTGTCACCTTGAGCCATTACACTGTGAAGCGAAAGCAGAACGCCTGACTATCGTGAACCTAAGTACTGTGCGCGAACCTCAAGAACAATATCAAGGAAGAGCGTCTTTCAAGATGCCTCACGCACTCTCTATGCCGCCTACGGGCTTCCAAGCAGTAATCCTGTGCGGACCAGGTGTTTCGTTCGATACCTTTACCTCGAAGGCGGAGTTGTCCCCGAAGGCTCTCATCCCAATTGCGAACAGACCTATGGTTTGGTATGCCCTTGATTTTTGTTACCGCATGGGCATCACCAGTGAGTATAAGAGAATTCACTTGTAGAAGACTTTTGCTTTTCTTTTGGTTGTTGCGCTTTGGCGAACCCTATCTGGAGAGGATCTAGTTGGCCACTCTTTTCAGACGACCAAGAACATAAAAAATGCTTGAGAAACTTGCTGGACAGCTCAAAAATTGCTCAAACATATTCTGTGGAATTCCGCTAACACCAAGACAGACATCATTTTGGTCGCCCCACCAGCATCAGCTCCAGCCATCCAGACTGCACTGAACACCAACCCATACCTCACAGGCCTCCCACTCCCAAAGCCAGAATTAGTCGCACCAAAAGACCTTGACCAAACTACTGGAACTGCACAAATCTTCCGCTTACCGGAAGTTCGCAACGAGATCAAGGGCGATTTCATCGTCTTACCATGTGACATCATCTGCGAGCTCGAAGGTGAGGCCCTCCTTCAGACCTGGATGATGAAGCAGGCCGGACTCGGAGGAGCAACCGGAGGAAACGAGGATTTCAAGGGACCAAAGATGTCGCAAAACGGCGAGAAGGGTGGCAGACGAGGTGGGCTGGGCGTATGGTACGAGACCAAGATTGAGGTTCCAACTGGAGCTTTGGGCGTCAAGAAGGAGGAGACTGATTTCCTGGCAATCACGAACCTTGACCAAGGACCGGTTCCATACAGTCAAGGGTCTATATCGAATCAGACGAGCCAAGTCGTCATGGCATTCCCAACTGATACTTTGAAGGATATTATTGCGCTTAAGACTGTGCTTCCAGTGCGCCAGAGCCTGTTGAAGAAGTACGGAGATGTGAGAATGCTTACCACCCACCGCGACGCACATATCTATATCTTCCCAGCCTGGGTCCTGGACATGATCAACGAGAACGACGAGATGGACAATTTGTCCGAAGACGTCATCGGCTCATGGGCAAAGGCAACCTGGCAGAATGGTTTCGCAGAGAAGCTCGGTCTCCGCTCAATCTTCAACCCAGGTTCTTCCAAAAGCCGTGACGACGATGAGCCAGGTCTTGATGTCGATATCGCCAGTTTGAGCTCGACCCATGTCTCCACCTCAAAGTCCCTGCACTACGAGACCTTCCCAGTCGGCACCCCGGTCACTAACTCCACACCAAACATTGACGCAGCGCTCGCAGCAGCAGACCCATTCGTTGTCCCGCCATTCCTCGCATACACCCAGCCAGCACTGCCCTTCGGCTCCCCCCCAATCATCCGCCGTGTTGACACCACCTCCCTGCTCCTCTCCATTTCGCTCCAGCTCGCCAAACTCCTATCCATCGACACAGTGGGCAAAGCCGCCGCCTCACCATTCGCGCACGTCTCCAAGATCGCCAACCCAGCTGGCGTCGCACCACGCAGCTACATCACGCACGCCGACTGCCTCGTCGACGCCAACGTAACGGTCGAAGAGAAAGCTTCTATCAAAGAGTGTGTAGTCGGCGCCAACTGCCAAATCGGCGAAGGCGCCAAGCTCCTCCGCTGTGTTTTGATGGAGGGTGTTACGGTGGAGAAGAACGCGAAGATCAACAACACCATCCTGGGACGCCATGCGGTGGTGGGACAGGATAGTGTGTTGATTGATTGCGAGGTTGAGGATTTTATGCGCATTGAGGAGAAGACGGAGGCTAAGGGGGAGAAGTTTAGGAGTTCGGAGGGCTTGGAGGCGACGGAGGAGGAGTTTGAGGAGGCGTTTGGGGATGAGGTTGAGGGGGAGGATGTGGATGTTAATGATAGAGTTTAGATGCGTAGATCAGACAAGGATACCAATAAGGAAAGTAAATTATGAAGCGTTCTGAATGAATAACTACTGTACTCTTGGACTATGATACATCTATTCCATTCTTTTTGAAACTCCTATATTCCAACAAAACCCCAGCAAAGTTTCCAACAAGCCACTTCTTCTTCAATCCGTCAGAAGTTCCCCCAACTTTCCATGTCCTTCAGGACGCCTCAAAGTCCACAAAAGCCGAAACAGACTTTCCAACAAACCACTTCCTCATCGATCCGCTTGAAGTCACCCTAGCCCTTTGAAACGCCACCCAATCCAGCACAACCTAGCAAATCCCCAACAAGCCACATCTTTCCTATTTAAATAATTATCTTCCCCTTGCGTCCCGGCTCAACCACTACATTCTCCGGCCCAACAACAAACGTAGCCGCCCACCTCATCCGGCTCCTCCCCATCTGCCTCTCCCGCACCGTCTCATCCCTCTCCTCAATCTCCCGCATCCCCCTCAACCAAGCCTCCATCCTGGCCTCTCTCATTTCCCCCCCCTCTTCCTCAATATCTCCGCCGCCCTCCCTAGGACCTATCTTTCCTTCTCCCACCGTTCCCGCGTTTCCATCCTCTCCTTATCCTCCCCAAACATGGCGCCCCACGCCTTAATCGCAGCCTCCTCCCCCAGCTCCCTCTCTCACGCACCTCGGACAGCATACATCTGCCGTACCGAAACCGTCGCCCTCAATTTTCCCTCCCCTGCCTCCTGAGCACGCAAATACAACCCCGCCATCCTGGCCATATAGCCCATCCCCCCTGCTCATTGTCAGCACTCATCCAACAATCTAACATCCAACCAAAGTAACGGGTCAGCACAGACGGAGTTACGTACTGTTGCTCATCTGGTAATCCCCCTCCCCCCTCCCCCCTCCCCCATCTCACAAATTCCCCCCATTATCAACCTCTCCCGTTCCCGTCATCTTTAGGGTACCAAATGTCGATGTATTCTGGTGGCGGGGCCCCGATTTTCGAATACGCTGGGAGGACCTCAATCACATCATCATACGCCGTCGGCTGGGTCAGGATGCCCAAGAATTGCGAGGCTGAGGACGCCTGTGGGTGATGGCCAGCGGCATCGTGGCACCGGGGAGTGACCGGATGTTTAGGGACTGTTAAAGAGTAGTAAAGAGTGTCGTTGGCGAAAGAGGGAAGAGAGAGAGGAGAGGGATGAAGCGGTTGGGTTCGTGCCACTAGCGGGATGAGGGCGGCACCACTTTCTCACCACTTTCGCGAAAGCGTCAGGTGCCAACCGGGTTTCGGGATGATCAAAGATCGTTGGAGAATAAGATTTTGAATCTATAATGACGCCAACATCGAACTTGTCGACCGGTTGGTAGATTACTACCGCGACTACCCTTGTGGCGTGAGAGCAGAATACACGTTCCAGCAAAGCCGTAGACAACACCGATTGTGCATCTACTCTGGAGACGTGCTTCTTTTCTCAGCCCCAGTTTTTTCTTTTTCCCAATATCTATTTTCAGTCCCTATCGCCTCGCACTAATCATCCGCGGATAATCTTCCTCTTAATCTTCTTCTCCTTCTTAGGTCCAGCAGCGGGTTCCGCGGCAGCACTTCCGCCCGCACCACCCAGCATATTCGCCATCCCCTCCATCCCGGGCGGCATCTGCCCACCCATCTCCTTCATCATATCCCCCAAAAAGTTATCACTGACCCCTCCCCCAGTAACCGCCGGCGAATAATAAGGCAAAATCCTACCCATCTTCACTCCCCTCGGGACCGCTGGCTCAGGGTACGGCTTACTCGGATCCGGTGGCGGGGCACCAGGGACGCGTATCAGACTGGCGGTTGCTGTCGTTGTTGGGTTCGCCTTTAGGTATTCGGCGATGAACAAATAAAGATGGTGCTTAGACTTAACATTTGGATTATTAACCCCCTTAACCCTAACCTACACCGTGTTAGCACGTTGCCCTTTTATCCGTATTGTGCCTCAACACAACTGCAACATACCTTGACCCTCCCCGGATTGGCCCAATCCTTCGGATGCGCTTTACTCGGCTCAAACAGGGTCTCAAGTCTCAGTCTCCCACACGCAGCCACAATGTCTCTCGCTAGCGGATTTTCGACTGCCATTTCGAGGCCTACGCGACGACCCTCTGCGCGGCTGCGGGTTTTGTCGAAGTAGATCGGGTACAGGCATTGGAAGTCTTTGTACTTTGAGTCGTCTTCTGTGGGTTGGAACGCTGTACCGTCTGCGCCTACAAACGGTTTCGGTGGCGCTCTTGAGCTGGAGGTTGGGATCTGGTTTGGGTCGATCAATGAGTTGGCGCCGTTACGTTCCGCAGCCGCGAGAGCTGGAGTTGGCGCAGCGGGTGCGGCTTTCTGTTGGATTGGAAATCTCTCATCAAAGTCGTCGACGTAGTCGCTCAAGTTTCCCTCGGACGGGTCCGAGTCTGAGTCGGACACTTCTTCTATGCGTGCATGCGACATCATGAAGGTTGCGTTTTGGTGTTTGCGACAGAGAGGAGTGAGCTCCAAGCACAGGACAGTTGGTGATGTTCCAATCGTGGGGTCAAGTGGGGCGGGATGGTGCTGTGGTGCAGCTGTTCAGCCTTGGCATAAGCCGGAGGGCAAGGCTGAGGTATAAAAATCCAGATTGTGCAAGCAGTACATAACAATATGTTCCTGTAGTTTAGCCTAAGAGGCTAATGAGGTCATTTTTGAATCATTTGAAGCGCCAGGTAAGGAATGCTACAGAACATGTTGTTACAAAAAGGATAAATACTTGAAATCAATTAATAGGTAGTAAGCCCGAGCTACCACAGCTCCAATCCCATCCCGCAAACCAGTATGGCGAGGGACACACAAGGCGACATCCCTCAACTTCCGGACCTCGCATCATCTCATTATGTCCTCCCTGCCATCTCAGCAGGACCGTCCATGCAGTAGTTTGCGGCCCTCTGCCTCAAGGGCGAAACTCGCTGCACTCGACCGCCAAACGCCAATAAAACCACCAGCTTTGTCTCACCACCATCCCATGAACCGCCAGCCGCCTTTTCCACCATCTACATCTTGCCAACTTTCATACAACTGAAGTAATATACGTCCTCCGCCTCATTCCCCTCTTGGTCCCCCCGAAAGTTTAACATCTCTTCTCTCTTATTCATCTAGACTACCCTCTTATTCCTCGGCAACCCAGCCAACCTCCTCATCTCCACATCACCCTCCGCCAACCACCTGGACGCCTTAACAAGCTGCACAATATTAATAACCTGCTTCCCAAACATGACCGGAAAGCTGATTCCCGCAATGATCCACGGCACTGTCGAGTCCATCTTATTCGCTCTTGCAAGCTCGAGGGCGCCTGCGGACCACGGGTTGGCGAAGAGGGACTCGACTGGAGGATGCGCTGGACTGCCGGGAACTGCACTGTCGATCGATCCGTCGACGAGGAGGGATGGGGAAAGTAATGGCGAGCTGAAGGAGAGGAGGTAGAGCGCGATGAAGAAAACTTCGTTGAGGCAGCAGAAGAGGAAGAGTACAGTCTGTGTGTGGTTAGCTTTTCTGATCCAACGTCTAAAGGATAATTGGCGGGAAGTGGGTTACTGAGCGTACCTTGTTCGTATAATACAAATTCAAAATAAAACTCCTCGACTTGTCAACACTCTTATGGCTCCCCCCATCTCCCATAACCAGGGTAGCATACATATGCATATAATGGCTCGCAAGATCCAGACTAATCAGACCCTGAAACACAATACTCCATCTCGGGAACGCACTCGCCAAAAACACCAAAAGACAGGCGGTTGTGCAGCGATCAGTCACCATATCCAGCACAGCGCCAAAGCGGGTGCTCTGTTCAAAGTAACGAGCGGCGTACCCATCAAGCGCGTCGAGGAGACAGGAGATGGAGTACAGCATGGTGCAGGTCCGTGGGTGGAGGGGCATGTAGTAGAGACTGCCCAACGCGAGGACTATGCGGGCGTAGCCTTTGTTGTCTGTTAGCACGAAGCCCATGTTTTCACCATAACGCTGAGGACGGGCGGTGGTGATGATAAGCTGACATACCGATGATGTTAGGCCAAAACATGAAGATGTTCTCCTGCTCCGATGCCTCCGTTCTTATGACGTTTGTGACATGTCCATTGGTCAGGGGCTCCTGGGCCTCCGTGTTGCGACTTGACGTCTTCTTTTCTTTCGATGGGGTTGGGCTCTTTTTGCGCGACTTTGTGGCCGAGGTGGAGAGGTTCGCCATTGTGTATGTTGTGGTGTAAGCTTCAAGCAGAGGTAGGTGTTCTTATGTCCAGCCTTGGACTAGGGATCCGCGGAGCGATCACTGGAAGGTAAACAGGTGCGATCGCCTAGTATGAGGCGCTAGTGGAGATATACAAACAAGCGCGTGTGATGTGTTAAGGTGGCGCTAATCGATCAGGCAGTTTTACTGTACTGGTGTAAGGAGTGTGAGGTGGTGTGTGGATTCGTGTCGTTGTTTGCTGATTAGGAAGCTTAGAATTGAGCTGCGCGATAAGGAGATGTGTAATTAATTGGCCTTGTTCTGGGCAGCTGCAAGCATGCGAGTTGCAGATCCGTCGGTATAAATAGGAGAAACTTATCGATAGACAGTATTTAAATGGCTGCTTTTAAACCATCTGCATCTTTAATTTAGAAATCGGTAAAAACTCGATTATCTAATTGGAAGGTGAATTGTAAATTTCGTTTAATTGTCTCTCCCTCCCCCCACCCCCTGTCTCGTCCCTGTCGCGTGTCTCGGACTCCTGCGGCCGCGCAACACCACCCACCACCTTGGCCCTGGGCCACCGTTCCCTCGACTCGGGCGAGGCCGCAAGGCTCCTACGCGCCTAAAGTCAGGCACAAAACCAATTTTTGGCACTGAGCGGGGCATTTCGACCCCTCCATCCCTCGCTTCCTATCACATCTATCGTAAGCCATTCTCATACCTTTGACTCTTGTACTCCTTTCGTCCTTCTCCCTTCTCCCTTCTCCCTTCTCCGTTGTTTGGGATACTGGCGTCAGAACCTCACAAACACCAGCTCTGAGAAGCCGATACTCGGAGACCTCAACTCCAACAACTATATACAACTCTCAACTCCCAAACCTCACTTCACAACCCAAACTACCCTGCAAATGTCGGGAACCACAGCCAAAATCCCCTACGGCGAGCGCCCATCCTCCCACCTCCTAACCACCTACCTCTACAAACTAATGCTCCTCAAAAAATCCAACCTCTGTCTCTCCGCCGACGTCACATCCGCCGGAACACTCCTCCGTCTCGCTAACGATCTCGGCACCTCCATCGTCGTCCTCAAGACCCATTATGACATCGTCTCCGACTGGGATTCGTGCCCAAAATCAGGAACAGGAGCCCAGCTCGCCGCGCTGGCCGCAAAGCACGGATTCCTGATATTCGAAGACAGGAAGTTTTCAGATATTGGGTCTACGGTTATGAAACAGTATGCAGAGGGCCCGGGAAGAGTGGTGGAGTGGGCACATATCACGAACGCGCATATCCTGCCTGGCGCGGCGATTGTGACCGGGTTGAAGGCAGCGGCGGATCAGTGGAGGGAGAAGGTGAATTGTGAGGTTAAGACGGATATTACAGTCGGCACACCGAGGCCGGAAAGCTTGAGTGATAACGACGAGGAAGATTCGGAAGATAGGAAGAGCCTTAGGGCGCAGGATATTGAGCGCAAAGCCAGTATCGTCTCCATAACCACGGTATCGCAATCCTTCGAGCCAGCCACGTCGCCCCGTGAAGACGGAGATAGCACACTCTATCCAGGCATCGAGCCAGCGCCCGTCGAGCGCGGCCTCCTCCTCCTCGCACAAATGTCTTCAGCCGGCAACCTCTTAGACGCCACTTATGCACAGCACTGTGTGGACATTGCAAGAAGCCATAAGGATTTTGTTATGGGATATATTGCGCAGGAGTCGTTAAACACGCAACGTGGGGATGCTTTCATTACTATGACGCCCGGCTGCCAACTACCGCCGGTAGGAGAGGATGAGGGGAAGAAATTGGGTGATGGAATGGGACAACAATACAACACCCCTGCTAAGTTGATCGGAGAGAAGGGCGTGGACATCATAATTGTTGGAAGAGGAATTATCGCGGCGGATAATCCGGTTGCGGAGGCGAAGAGGTATCAGATGAAGGGGTGGGAGGCTTACGAGGCGAGGATTGCTGCTTAAGAAAAGAGGTCCAATTTTGGACATAAGGGAGGTTAATCGGTTAGCGAAGAAAAAAGCATAATTACGGCGTTGGCTGCGGGAAAAGTTTTAAATTTCAAACTTCAAAGCCCGGTTGGGTAGATTTTATCAGATTATACATATATCCCTCAAACTTCATCGGCGTCAACTGATTAGATGTCAACTGGTTTGTGGTGATGTAGTGACGCCTACATCTCTGTTGAGTGACATAGGAAATCCTCAACCAGTCCGCTCCTCACAATATTCATCGGCAACACACTCATTAATGCACTCGTTACTAAGTGGTTTTCCACCAACCGTTTCCTCCTGGCTCCCTGACATGCCGCCAACAATCCCAGTTCCGCGTCCTAGTCTTGGAGAATCACTCAACGCATATCTCGACCGCCTCCTCAGTCACACACCACCAACCTTTGATGACGCGGCCAAAGTCCTTCCAGAAACCATTCCCCTTTACGCCGAGATTGGCGAAGGTCCGCCAGATTATCACAAAGTCGACAATTTGAGCATCTCGTCGTCCACAGGCTTCGGTCCGGGGTCGGCCTTTGCGTCACACGCTTTTGCGTCGCTGTGCAGGGCGTTGGACGAGCTGAACGAGGCGGTTGAGTTGGCGAGTCTCCCACCTCCTTCCTCGGATGCTCGACCAAGGGGGATACAACTCGTGAGTAGTCTCATCAACCGATTAACGCCAAGCACTCTCTATTTGGCTAGGTTTATTGACTCGTTTAGGGACTCCATTACCGCAACAACAAACAAGGGTTAGTGCGCGATAGAGGAGGGAGAGGAGGATAGCGAAGTTTGAGGAAGAGATCGAAGATTTAAAGTTCGAAATTGAAGAGGAGAAAAATAATAAGAGCTTGGAGGGGGCGTGGGAGTATATGCGTTTGTGGGTGGAGATGGGAGGAGGTTTCGAAGTAGAGAGTGGGGAGTTTGATGGTTTGTTTGGTGGTGATGCTTGAGCGTTTGGAGAGGCGGAAGGGGCGAAGGAGACGGCGGGCTTGGTTAATCGGTTGGTGGAGTTGGGATGGAAATTTGATGGTCAATAGAGGGGAGTTTTGGGTTTGAGAGTTTAGATTGGTAGGATCATGCGTGATAGCTCATACAACGTGATAACTGGTCTTCACTTCAAATGAATTCGCCTGGAAATATCATACCTCATTTATAGCGACAACTAGTTAACGCCACTTTAAACTCTTTTAAGACAGCCCTCGATACCGTCAAACCTCCATCCACCCCCTCTCATCCCCCCACAGCACCACACCCAAAGCAACCCCCTGCCACCCCCACATTCCCCCTGGCAAATACCTCGCAGCATCAAAACTCTCTTCCGGCCCCCACCCCCCGGGGAAGAGTAATGGCCCCATCACTATAAGCACAATAATATTCAGGGTTATCGGGAGCCTCAGCCGCCATTTATAAGGCAGGTGGGAAAGCACTTCCAAGCCTGCTGCGGCGTCAAAGGTGTTTGGAGTAGTGGGTAGGAGACGTGGCTGGTGATGTAGGCGAGTAGAGTTGTGGCTGTTATGAGGGTGAGGGAGATGGTTGAGAGGATTGAGAGGAAGGCGTGCGTTGGTGGGAGTGAGGAGGGGCGTGTTGGTGTGAGAGGGGCTGGGTCCGTGGATGTCGACTTCTGAGGTGGGAGAACAGGAGTTGCTGCTTGTGTCTTCGCTGTCTCGCTGCCTGCTTGCATGCTTTTGGGTTCGGGCTGGATGGCGGGCCTTCGTAGCGGCTTAAATGGTGCAGCGCTTTTAAGTCGGACATGGTCTGGTGCGATGACCGCTGGCTGAGGGCGGTCTTCGGGAATCTGGCGGCCATTGTTTGAAGCCATGGATAGCCTGAATATGCGGTAGAAACTGCAGCTGGAGTCGCCTTGACCGTATGCGACTGGAGCACTTCTGGAGTTTTCTCCGAGCCGGCTTCATATTCTCGGGCCATCATCTGGGTGATCTCGTTTGCCATCCTTTGATCGCGGGCAGAAATCACGGCCATCATCTGCTGCTTTTCATTTAACAACCCCTGAATGCGAGCATCCAATCCTGCAATTGTGGCTTTTGCCGCCGCCAATGATGCCAATGCCTTCGAGGCGCTCTCACCATCATGGACATCAATAGCCTCTGGAGTGTTGACATCTGACCTCTTCCGCGCAGAGTACTCGCACTCCTTGAGGGCTGTCTGAGACGAAGATGATAGCGTAGGCACCTTCTCTTTCAAAGACGCAGGTTCGTACTCGTTGCCTCCGATTTGCGATTCTTGACAATATCAACACCGTTTCTTCACAAGCACGGTAACGTACGACTGTACCTCCCGGGGTTTGGCCTTTTCGGCCTCCTTTGTAAACGTAAACTCAGGCTCATGCCACGGATAAACACCCATCAACACAGCCCAATCCGACCTCACATAGTTCCGTTGCCTCTCAGCCAGCTGCCTCTCAGCAGGCGTCATGTTCAGTGTAGCTTGCAACCCGTCTTTTACGCCTCATGAGGTTGTGGGGTCTAGTAGCATTTGGGCGATGCGGGCTAGTGTACGATTATCCATGTCGGATGTGTCGAGGGATGTTGAAGGTGGTGCAGGAGTTTCTCCCTTTGACTGAGCCGCTGGTCGAGATGCTGGACGAGATGCTTTCGGAGACGACCAAAAACGAAACTTCAGGTCCCGCAGATCACCTGCCTCCATGCCAGCTGCGATAGCCTGATACTTTTGTATATCCCTGATCGAGATCTGCACCCGTCGCACATCCACACCGTTCACTTCTCCGCGAACCATGACCATGTGCAAGAGTTGTCCAAAAGCTTTTACGTCGTCGGGTATGAAGCATTTAGGAATAGTGTTGTAAATTGATGGTGGAAACAAAAAGGCGTCGAGTTCTGCCTTCGTGACTTGTTTGACTGCTGGTGCTTCTTCTTCCGCCATGACGTGCTTATGCTGCTTGTGTATTCTCTGGAGCAATTTAAGAGGGCAAGCTTCGTGCTGCAAGTCCTCGTTGGCGTTGGATTTGTCGATGGCCATTGCTTGGTGAGGGTGATGGTTGAAGTGATGAAGATCGAAAGAAAAGCGATGGGCTAAGATAATGGGGCGCGTTTTCAGGCCGAAGAATGAGTTGAGGGTGATGATGAGATGATGCCTTCTCGCTCCCCCTCCAGCCACGAATTGACGTCGTTGTCGTGACGTTTCGCTCACATCTGGTAAGCTACCCGGAGCTATTGTGAGAGGTGTCGTCAACACTTTGGCACACGAGCAAGTTACCTCAACCACTGTGTCTTTTTCTCCTCCACTTCGCTTCCTTCTTTTTTCTGCTTATACTGAAATACCACATTCGTTAACCATACCAAAAACACTCACAATCATGGGTCTCCGTACCTCCCTCGAGCGATCCTCAATCGATCGAACGCTCCCACACAATCGCCCATCTAAAGTCGATGACTGGAATAACCATAACAACGATGCCTCTCGGGAAATAGGCGCCGCACCACATCTGAGCATGGGTGTAGATGTCTGGCGAAACAGTTCCCATGCCAGTCGTCCTGTTGCACCACCACCATCCCTCAATACTCAGTCCGACAATCCGTTCGATGATCCTCAATACCAGATTTTTTCTCCATTCCGCAGAGGCGGCACCATCGACATGCCTACCAATTAAACAGAGGCACATACGCATCCCGTCATCGGCGGAAAGGGGGCGTCAAACAACCCATTCTTGCACGTCAACACCAATGTCCCCTACCACCAGGGCTCAGCCGAAGCGTTCGATGGTATCGAATCCCAACCGCGCATATCCCTGGGGCACTCATACACACCCTCTAAGGAGCCTTCCATCTCTGCCCTGCCTTTGCACCTCCCCTCCCACAACGGCCAGACTCAGTATTCCCAGAAGACTCATAGATTGTACCTTCTGGGTAGGGCCATCATGCAGGTCGTGTTACTGATCGGAGCAACCGTCGGCTTCTTCCTCGCCTACCCCCGCACGATCACCTACCGCGGGATGCTCCTCGGAAACTCGTTGGCGTTTGTGGTGGTATGGGCCGTGGCTCTGATGGTGGGTTATTGTCTTGTGGGCAGGATGTCGAGGTTCAATGATGAGCGGGAGCAGTGGAGGCACATTGGGAAGGTGTTGGTTGTGGATGGGTTGGTGCTGTTGGTTTGGTTATTGGTTACTTGGGGGAACAGTTGTGAGTAGAATATTCCGGGCCATAAGCTGCCTATATGATGATCTGGAATCGAGTGCTGACAATGCGTAGCGTTTGCTGGAGGTGTCTTTCAAGAGACCATGATAAAGGGCACCGGTAACAGTGGCAAGCAGAACCCTCCACCTGGTGGTGGTGCTAAGCCGCCGGCAGCTCCGTAGCCAACTGGGCATGAGGTCGCTTTGACTTGCCGCTAGGTAATTGTTGTTGGAGGAGGTAGTGAAGGGGAGAAGACGTTGGACGGCGTTATGGTATCTTCAGTTCTGCAGGGTTAAGTGGCTGTAATGAAGGAGGAGCGATTGGATAAGACGCCACTGGGGGGATGGGTAAGGTTTTTGGGGAATAAGGTTGGAGCTTTCGATTGAAAAAATAATTATTGTTCTTGGAGTACTCTCTCTCGTGAACTCTCTACAGCTTGAAGTCCGCATTCGATCCCTCCCACCCACTCTTGCCCTCAATTGACAGCGCCGCAACCTTATCAACTAATTGTGACTTTAACACTCTTGACCTGTCCGTCGAAAGCTCGTAAATCGTACTCAGATTAAACGTCAAAGCACTAAAAGCATTCCCTTTCTCGACGATGCCTTCCATAAGTTGTCTTGCCTATCTCGAGTTAGCCATACTTGGTTCCGTCTTCACTTATCAGGATAACTCACCTCACCAATCCTTCCACAATACAACAAACAAACCCCCAGATTAACCCTCCACATCTCCTCGCCCGTCCACTTTCTTTCTCTGTCAACCCTCTCAGTCAATCCCCTCCACACCTCACTCGCAGCCTGATACTTCCCCTCTGCCATATCGGCCAGTGCAAGGATGACAAACTCCTCCTCTCCGCTTTGGTAAGAGGCATTTTTGATAATGGCTCGTGCATGATCTACGTCGCCGATCTTAAGCCACAAGAGTGCTAACCTAAAGGCAGCAGCTCTACTGTCGGCTCCATCTTCAGCAGCTTCTTGCAAGCGTGAAGCTGTAGGCAAAGAGGTAGCAAGCGTGGAGAGGTGCACAGCAGCGCCCTCCAAATCACCCATCTCCACCAAAGCCCCCCCCACTCTGATCCCCAGATCCTGCATCCTATCTTGCCACATCCGCCTTTCTTCAACCCTATGCTCCATGTTCCACTCTCCGTCAGAATTTAGCCTCGTCAATCCAGTCCTTGCCTCGCGTACCAAGTCGTAATAGCCCATAACACCCTTCCTCAAATCTCCGAACCCGATTCCCTGCAACCTCACAGCCAGCACCCTCAGCTCCCACGGAACCACATTCCTCGCCACATCTTTCTCCCCCTCATAATATTTCTCGGCACCTAAATCTTCAAGAACCTTTACCTCTTGCGCCGCCATAGCCGTATGCCCTATCAACGTCAAGCACGCCAACCTCACATAAAGCAGCGCGAAAATCCTGGCGTGGTCCGTGGGCTGAGTAGTCGTGAGTTCTTGCGCGGCTAGAATTGCTGCGCTGCGGAATTGACTGTTTGACAACAGAGTGGTGAGGTCGCTAGTCTGACCGGGGGAAGAGAGGAGGGCGGGAGGTGTGCCGGTGGAGGGAAGTGCGTGGTAGAGTTCCGGCTGGAGGAGGTGAGGGAAGGCCTTGGTAGGTGGTATGGGGGAGGTGGCGCGGGAGCCGGGTCGAGGCGACGGTGACATGAGGCCGGTTGTGGGTATTAGAGGGCTGTTGAGCGTGTGCTGTGATATGCCTGGGGTTGCTGGGAGAGGGATGGTGGCTGGAGTGGTGGGTGAGAGGGGGTCTGAGACTGGTGCGCTGGATGGTGTTAGATGTATCGAAGGCCGTGTATCGGAACTTACTCTGCGAGATCTAGAGGGCCACGGGTCGGTCGCCGTGGCATCTGAGGTGCTCCTATGTGTTGTTAGAGCTGATAGTTCGAGTCAATCATGTGACGCGTGTCGCGCCTGTCAACAGCGTCGGTGAGGTTCAAGGAGGTTGTGGGCGATAAAGTACCTACCTCTGCCTGCAGAACCATGCCTTCCATGTCCCAAAGTGCTACCTGGTGTTGACATCGTGAACGTTACTGCTTTTTGGTGTTGTCGTTGTCGAGGTGAGGTTGCCATTCGGCATAACTTGGCGTCTTTATGCAGGGATTATGTGCTTTATGCACGACACATTGGTGTATGTGAAGCTATTAACAACTTAACCTGCAAACAGCATGATGATCTCTACGAAAATGCGGAATTGAAGTGTTAAAGTTCTATTGGTAGAATCTGGATATTTGTGTGCCCCTCTAGTAACATAGAGGTATTTATCTTGGTGTTTTGGTAGGGCACATACTAACCGGTCCCTTAGGAGGCCCGCGGTAGAGTATAAGCTCTACTCTACTGCATCAAACTCCTGCTATGAAACAGAAGACCACCCTCCTACACGAACACCCTGAGCTTCACAAACCGTACCTGATTAGTCAGCCAACATACCCATACAGGTGAATTAGTTTGCGCTGCATTCTTGCTTTATTCCTTCTCCTGCAAAATCGTGCTCGGACTGTTCTTTCTCCATGCGATCAAGTCATGGCGGTTTGCGTCAGCTATCCTGTTCTTGTCATCTCTACACTTATAATTTTTGTGTGTGCATGTGCTCACTAGTTTGTCATTATTGCGGTGCGATGTGTCGTGCGAGCGGCAATGGAGGGACGGCCACGAGGTGTTGATGACATGGCCGAGAGAGTGTTTGAGAACCAGTTTACTGAGTTGGATATGTCTATTTGGTAGCTTCCATGTCATCGATTCCATTGCTAAGTCTACTATGGCAGCTCAACATCCTTCGACGTGTCCAGCTCCTCGTGTCTGCGTAAATCCATCGGCTTCTCAAGTAGCGGAAGCACATATGGGTCAAACGTTTTCCAGTATGGGTTCTCTGTTCAGTGTCAGCAGTCAACCCTCCTATATCTTTCGGGCTACTTCTCATCGGAGTCATTAGCACCGCATACCTAAGTGATACTTCTGTGACTGTGCGTCCGTTAGCATATATCTTCACAACCTGCCACATCCCAGCTTGTCCTCCAGGCTGTCTCTACCGCGCGTGAGTGGAACCTACAGCTTCACTCTCAAATCTCTCCACGATCGTAAATGCTCGCGGATCATGAATATCTTGCATAACCAACCACTCCACCGTCTCTTTGTCTTTGCTGTAAATCCTTGCGGCCTCAACGAGCTTAGCCTTCAGCCGTGGGATAGAGTCTGGCTTGGTATTGGCGTAGAGATGGACCGTGATCGTGTATACCATCTTGATGAAGTATGGGGTTTCGGATTTATAATGAAGTCAGAATTGGTATCACGCTGTTAGTTCGAAGCGTCTTGTGCTTGGTGTGTTTCGAGGCCATAAAGCTACCCCTGCACGCTGACGTAGGCGGGGTAAAAGTGCTTCCCCATACAGGCGATAAGGGATTATGGTAGCCGATAAGGACATTTATTCTGCGACAGCCATCGACAGCTCTCCTGCGACTGTCAGCTGCTTCTTTTCTAGACAAACACCAATTACTCGAACATAACGCTGCGTCACTGTGGCGCAACCAACAACAAACAGCAAAAATGCCTCCAGCACAGATTCCGGGCATGTACTATGGTACGTTCTCTACCCAATCCTCATATCTCGAAACCGCCGCACTTCTCGATGCGACAGCGCGAAACAAGCACAAGCTAACCTTCCTCCACAGATGGCGCAAAAAAGAAGTACTTTGCCATCCCGAAGGCTGGAGCCGTCCCCAAAGAGTCAGCGTACTCTGCCGAGTCGCTTCGCAAGCGCCAGACTGAAAACGAGGAAGTTACCGCAAAGCTAAACACCCTTACGATGAACGAAAAGAGAATCAAGCGCGTCGAGTACAACCCACTCCAAGCCGACAGCCGTGCTAGGGAAATCGGTTCAGATGCGAGGGGAAACTTTACCGACATACTTAGAGCATACACGAGAGAGTTAGGAGCAGAGGGTGGAGGGATCAGCAGGGCGCATTGGGACAGATTCAAGGTGAACTACCGTCTCCCTGCTCCAAAAGGCGCGCAAGGTGTCACGCCGGTCAAGATGTCGAAGAATACGGGAGCTGGTTGCTTCGCTGTCGCGAAGGGCCAAGGGAAGCTTTTCTATGCGAACGACGACTTTCCGAGCATTCTTTTGATGTCGACACTGGACCCTAGGACGGAGAACGACAGAACGAGCGGAAGCTGGAACGAGCAGATGGATCCACTGAGACCATCCATGATTATTCAAGGAGGGCAAAGCGGATTAAAAACAATCGAATACAATTCATCGCATCATTTCGTCCTCGCGACATGGTACAGTGAGACCAGAGGCGGCAATGCATATTTGAACACCTTTAGACCAGACGGGAGTTTCGGGACCGACTTACCTATCAACCTCGCGAGTACGTGGCCAGTATCTTTCATCTTGTATATCTTCTCATATCTTTCTCCATCACTTCGAGCCTTGTACTATTGGCAGTTGAGCTAACATATATAGCTGGCACACCATCCTTCCGCTACGGCGTCCCCGAGGACGCATACGGGTTCATCGGCTGCACGATAAACGCCACCGCAGTCGCTCCTCCGTCCTCGAACTATGCCTTTGTCATCGGCGGCGACGCGCCACTCATCCAGTTGGTGAGCGCAGATGGTGATATCTACAATCGCGTATACCAGCAGTTTGACGACCTCGGGATGCCTCGCCGGAGAAGCGAGGTCATGTCCATGGATTTTATGACCGGCAGCACCTATGGCCTCAATACCATCCTCGTCGGGCATCGCAGCGGCGTCGTCGACCTTCTAGATATGAGGGAGCGGGATAACACAACTCGTCGCGCTGGAGAGATCGTCCACCCTACCTCGGTGGTGAGTGCGAAACAAACAGTGGACAACCAGCTCGTCGTCGCTGGGTTTAAGGACACGATGTGCATCTACGATCTGCGCTTTACCCGCCGCCTACCCTTTGTTGAAGCAGCCGGAATGTATCCGTCTTCATATACTACTTGCTATGGTAAGTCGGCGGGCCAGGGATGGTGCCATAAGCCGATAATTGCAGTCATGGACCACAAGAATGAGTATCGCCACGGGCTCGGCCTCGCAGTCGACCGAGACACGGGCATAATTGCAGCTGCCCAGGACGACGGCGCCACAAATCTGATCAGGTTGTTCAACTCCGCCAATGGAGAACTGATCAGAGAGATTTCGCCGACTGAGGCTGCGAGGGGAGAGACCTCGAAGGATAACTTTTGCAAGCAGATTCACTGGGTAGACGATGATCAGAAGGGCGAGGGTCTGATGAAAAGTTTGTGGTTCAGCCATGGTGATGGGCTGTATACGTGCAGGACGGGAGATAAGAAGGTGGATATGCCGAAGAGGACGAAGGTGTCGATTTCGGAGCCGTACATGGATGGGGATGGAAGATATTGGGACTAAGGGAATCTCATGGCAGCAATTCGTGGTTGCTTTTTGCTTTTCGGCAGTTGATGATACCCGAGAGAGAAATGGTCTTGCAAGGATTGCTGTGGCTGGGAGACAGATCATATTCGGCGTTCGAGCGATGGAAAACACACAAACTAGCTGGTTTTGGCGAGACTTCGATCATTGCGCATTGAGCTTCAGATAGAAAGATATTGTGCGCAGTTGAGAAATAGCTAGACAAACAAAAGCTCTTTACCCAGTTCCTTCTACCAGACGGTAATGTTTACAGCACTACACAGCAGCAACAACCTGGGCTTAAGCCAGCCACGTAGGCACAGTGTAAATTCTATACCAAACCCCCTCATTATACACTCCATCCTTCCCCCAACACCCCTTCCCCTTACAAGTAGTCGGACAAACCAATCCCATCTGTTGTGCTGCAAACTCAAGGTCTGCGTAATGGATCAATCCTCCTCCCTTACCTCCCTTCCCATCATCCAAGCCACCATCAGCATCCTTGCCCAAATGGTTCTCGACGCGGAACCGATGTGGCCCGTATTTCCAGGTCATATGCTTGTGCTTCTTGAGTTGGAAACCTTCCTTGTTGAGAGAGTGGAAATGCGCTCTGAATAGCTCTCCAGCTGAGGGCGCGAGGCGGGTGTGTGGGAGTGAGCATTTTATTTCGTTCATGAAGCGCTTGCCCAGGTCGTCGGCGAAATCTCTGTGCACGTCCTCCTCCGCAGCCTTCTTTTCCTCCTCGAGCTCGGTTGTTGTAAGCTCATGTGGGTGGGAAGAGCTGTTGTAGGAAGTGTAGTCACGCTTGGAATGGTGGTTTGGCGGGGCGGGAATGGTCAAAGCAGGCAGCCCAGCTTCAGCATCGATATCAACCACGTCCACGTCGCCGATTTCGATTTCGAATTCAAATCGAAGTTTGCCGTCTTTAAGCTCTGACTCGAGTTTGACTTCTGCTTCGCCGAGCTCGAGTTCCACTTCGAAGGAGACGTCGGGAAGGGTGAGGAGGGTGATTTGTGGGGAGCCGGCGAGGACGGTGGAGGTCGCTGGGCTCGTCGAGGATTGGAGGGACGTGGTGATGTTGGATACCGGGTGGGTGGCTGCGAGGGAGAGGAGACCGGCTAGATAGAGGGCGTTTGAGAGGCGCATGGTTGTCGTTATTGATTGGTGATGAGGAGTGAAGTGGGCAAGGAGAGGTCTCCGGGTGGGATGGCTCGCTTTGCTACGGCCGACGTAGGATACAAGAGAGAATGATAGTGGTTCGAAGCGGTATGAAGAACAAACGAAGGAAAGGAAATACTCACCACTTATATTCAACTTGCCCGTCGTGGGCTACTAGTATCATGATCCCCAACTTGCTCAGGACCATCAGCCTCCTGTTTGATCTCCGTGGATACCACACCCTATCTTAACCCTTCCCTACCTATCTCAGAGAGATCGCCTGTCTCAAGATTGTTGATATCCTGAAACAGCGAATGAAGACCAATTGAGGTTACATGCGCCCACTGAAGATCCATATTTAGAGTGCCTGACGATCTTGATCTTGTCTCAGCATTAGGATTTGGAGGCGTAACTTTGGCACTCATGGCGATACACGGAGTAAGATAACACTCAAGGTCGCGTCCTTCAAGTCAGCCGTATGGGGAGCTTTATCTTGAGCTCTAACTACTCCATAGTGAGCTTCGAGTCATTGTGATAACAGCCCTGGGCGTCGTTTGTCGTTCAAGAAGCAACGATCGTCAAACTCCTCCATCTTGACCAGTTCAAACGATTAAAAGTGCTTCTCAAGTATCAAACCAGGGCGAAGGCTCAAGATGAGGGCCGCATATCTTCCATCTACTCTAGGTCGGCACAATTGGGCCCAAAGCATTACAGAAGATATTGTTCAATCGCATGAGTTGTCGCTAGTCAGACCACCTTCTTAGCTGCCACCCTGCCATTTCGATCTCAAAACACAGCCATCGCAAAATTTGGTGAAGTCACTCGCTCCACTAAATTGTAACTCCACGATCCCAACTTCAATCATCATAGTTTATAGCTACAATATTAGACATTTGAACGGCCTAAATCTTCTATAAAATCAACAAAGTTATTGGAGTTGACGGTGAACCACTGCGGAAGAAACTGTGGTCGCCCGATCACAGATTGCACAAAAGTTATGGGGTGGCAACAACCATTTTAAGTATCTGATGAGTGGTCCACACGATCTAATCTAATCAGTACCTATCAAGGTCTCAGATCTGTGTGTGTTATCGTCACTTTATATTTACCCCTCCGCCACCACTCTTCCTTACATACCACAATATTCATTTCTCGAGCCCATATGCCCAGAATCATCTCGACATACTCACACTCATGCGCCCGTAGCCTGCGCACAGGGAAACGTCGCCATGTATTACCAATTGACCGACTGAGCTTTGTGCGAACCAGTTATCACACTTCGCCACAGCTCTCATCACCAAATACTAGACATGTAGATATCGAAGATGTCTTGTCCGCGCCACCGCAACCACAAAATAACCATGCTTCTACCTCGAACAGCAGTGTGGAGGCAGAGCAAGGCGCAATGTCTAGACGCCTACAATCCGCCACTGAAGATGCACTATACGAAGGTGGCCGCGCAGGGCGGAAGGCAGTCGAGGAAGCTGGGTTCTCTGAAGAGCTGAAAGCTCAAATCTTGGATCGCATCGCAGGTTCAAACTTCAAATCGACACACGCTGCTTCGATTACAGAGGCATCACTGCCGTCATATGCGGGAAGAGGAAGTCGTGACGTCGCCATCTCTCAGCCATGGACAGACACAGAGCAGACCGGTGATGCCGTACTCAGAATGTTGGACGATGCACACAAGCCCATAAAGCCATCTCTAGGAGGCAGAGACGCCGCGGTTGTCGACCTGCGACTCTCACCCCGCACAAAACAGAATGCAGGGCAGCGACTAGCCGCCGCGCTGGAGAAGACAGCCAACTACGAGCTCTCTCAAGATCCATCTATCGGTGTCAAAGAGCGAGAGGAACTCCGGGCCTCTATCCGTGAGCGCTACGGCTCAGCCGCCAAAGCCGAAGGACGCATGCCCACCTCGTTCCGCGGCCTCGAAGGACTAGCGAATGAAAGGATTGAGGATGCGATTGCCCGAGGGCAGTTCAAAGATATACTGCGAGGACAGGGCGCGCTGGATTTGACGAGACATGGAAATCCGTTTATTGATACGACGGAGTATTTACTCAATAATATGATTAAAAGGCAGGAGATTGTGCCCCCGTGGATTGAGAAGCAGCAGGAGGTTGTTAGTACTGCCGATAATTTCCGTGAACGGATAAGGATGGAGTGGAAAAGGCAAGCGGCTAGAACGATTAGCTCAAGGGGAGGTAGTATTGAGGAGCAGATTCATAGAGCACAGCTGTACGCTGCTGCTGAGCAAAAGCATAACCCGCGGAAGCGCGACGTTGCTGGTACCCCTGGTCGGTTGACTGCTGGTGGGAATCCGCTCATGCAGCCACTGATCCAAGAAGTGGTAGCGGCCATATCAGAGACTGGATTCTCTGGTCCTGCTGCTGCAGCTCCAGCCACACCAACCACCACCGAGATACCCTCATCAGAATCCTCAAATCCAGTAACCCTAATCACAGAGATCGGCCTGACGCCACCCACAACCGACCTCGAGACCTTGGCCATAGAAATCGGACCATCGCCGATAGCACCAGGTACACCGTTACCAGCCCCTTTGCGTGACGACGCCTGGTTAGCAACAGAACAGAGTTATCTAGAGCTCTGCATCAAGCAGCTCAACGACATCACACGCTCATACAACCTCATGGCTCCCGAACTGGCTAAGAAGCCATATTTCTCTCTTGATCGGGAGCTGAAAAACATGTACGCGGACGTCGCAGCTGAACTACCCTCCTATGTATTAGAGAGGAGCAGGGCACCTAAAGGGGTTGCACAGCCACTTATGAAAGCGCAACGAGCGAGTATTATGGAGGGGTTTGCAAGTATAAGGGAAAGGGATAAAAGGAAGATTTATGATGAGCGGAAGGAGAAGAGTTATGGGTTTATGGAGTTGTTGCAGGATTGGTTTGGGGCCGGAAAGGTAAATAGATAGATTAGGTGTATGAATATACTAATACTTAACTATGCGCAATATCAATTCCGTATGCGTAAAGAGCATGACTTTGTTGTGATTGTGATTGAGCTCCGGTGCTATTGATTATGCGACTAACATGGACGCTCAAGTTTGCAGTCGTTACAACAAGGCAATCAGACACGCAGAATGAAGCCGAAGCTCAGATTCTAGGCGTATAGGCGTCAGAGCCGGAATGGGTTCCAACGACGTCCCAGTCGCTGTTGCTGACGACTCCACGCAACTTGGCGACCTCAGTGTTGGTAGCCTCAAGCTCAGTTTTAATCTTCTGGACCTCAGTCTGAAGGCCGTGGACCTGCTCGAGTGCTGCATCTCTTTAAACCTCAATGGTCTCAATTCCATGCCCGGGGATGTTTGTGGAAGAAGCGGTGTCATACTGGACAGCGGTAGTGATCTCGTCAGAAGTAGTGGCCTCAGAGGCGACGGTCTCAGAAGAAGTAACGACCATCTCCTTGGTGACAATCTCCATCTGGGAAGCAGATTAGAGGGAGACTGGCATGGCCTTGATTCTGTACAAGGAGTTTGTAAAGCTAGATTGTATTAGTTCAGCTGTTTCACATCATATGAAGAAAATGCACGAACCCTCCCCTTGTACTCAACAAGCCAATCAACCTCCTCCATGACCAGCTTAACCTTCGTCCCCTTCTTCTTGTTGCGAAGTGGCTTATAATCGATTCCAACAATTTCTATGCTCTTGTAGCGGTCAGACTTGACGTCCTATGCCCAATAGCCTTTGATCGCTCCTTCATCACTAGCTAGCTAGGGCGTCGCCAAGTATACCAAGCGTGGTAAATGAGGTGGATTTCTGTTCCGGAAGAAAGTGAATCGGCCAAAACCAATGCAACGAATATACCCGCACACGAGACACGCACAACAGAGACGAGATGAGATAACGCAACCTATATTGATAGTTGAGGTATACGTTGAAAGTCAGTGCAGCACATCGATTGATAAGACCTCATTATATATTATACACAGCGCTAATATCCAGGCAATGGCATGCGACAGCCTCACGAGCAGGTACAAACCACCCTTGCTGTTCCATGTCCTCCAAAACTCGAGATGTGTGCGCCTGAGCGCCCAGCTGCGTCCGTCGTGGAGTCATCTATGTTTTTATTATCGGATTGGCGGGAGCTTTCGTCCTAAACTCTTGATCCTCAAAGATCAACTCCTTCCAATCTTCCGCTACAGTCTGCTCTAACCGGGTGAAGAATTTTGCCTCGTCAATCCCATTCTGACCCTTTCCCACGGCAGCTCCACAGAAGCTATTCACACACTGACAGTACTCATCCAACAACTCCCTCTCGGCCTCAAAATCTCAGAACCTCGATCCCGTGACCGAGTCCGAGGGAAACATGATTTGGAACTTTTTGTCGCCTGTAATGTGGCCACGACCAAAACTATCGTAATTGAAAATTGGTGGCTCTGCCAGCGGCTGCAGGACTGACAGCACCTGTTGGCTAGTTGGTGCTGTTGCCGTATCTGCTCAATACTTCCGACGCCTCGTCTCATTCCGACTACCCGATGGAGGGAGCTTGCGCTTGCTGGTAATCGGTTGACCCATGGTGATAATATCTGGGCAGTCGATTGGTATTATCTTCATGGGTTCTTGAGGGATGGGTTCTTAACAAACCGGTTGGCGATGGCAGATGACTTCATAAAGTTGGCGTGAGCATAAATCGTGGTGTTGTCATGCATGTACCTAAGTACCACCTACGAGAAAACACGATACCAACACCATCCTTCCAAAGGTATCATGCATGTCGTGACCTCGACCTCTCAATGTATGGTAGCTTTTCATAGCTATCAGTTAACACCTTAGCGAGGGCATACGGCACAAGCGAAGAGTTGGCAATCATTCGAAGTCGAGCACACCAGAAGCATCACCGTAATACACAGTAGGGAGTCTTATTCTTGCTACCAACCACAAACTACTCTCCTCTGCGCCACACATATCCTTCCACTCCCCTGCAGCAACCTTTATCCAGAGCTCAGCATGGAGCGACCGATCACTACCTGGAGCTCTCACCGACTTTGCCGCCTTTCTAGCTCCGCTCCCATCCGTCATCCTGGCCCTTCCCCCCCCCAATCGACTCCACCGGCTTCTTAGCGCCCAGCGTCGCCTTACCACCTGAAGCCGCCAATGAATTGACCGTCGTTCTGGATGTATGCCCACTGCGTCCCTTCTGCTTAGCCACCGGTTCATCCTCCTCATTCTTCTTCGCACGTTTCTCAGCAAGCTCCTGCATAATGACAGGCATAATGACAGCCTTCCGCCTCTCCAGCCCCTCTGGCACTGCTCTTCTCTGGTGATTTTTCTGGGGTGCGTGTGTTTGCGCTTGTGCGTCGGGTCCTCCATGTCTAGAGCTTCATCTTCAAGAACGTCCATGAGAGCTCCGGCTACGAGCGAACCACAATTATCACTTGGAGAGGGCGTCTTGAGGAGGGAATTACTGGACCTTGAGTCTGGTTGACCTCTCTCAGAATGAGTGTCCTGGTTGCTATCGACAGAATTACCCTCAGACATGCCCCAGGCCTCTTCGGCCGGGCCTCTGCCGTTTTGAGGAGCGAAAGCCTTCTCGAGTTTGCCTACTGCATCGCGCTCTGAGTTTATTGTATCTATACTGTCCATGTCCTCGCTTTCTGTGATTTTCTTTGTGAGGTACTCATCTTACTCATTCAATGAAAAGGTAAAGTGGTTGTCGTCGCCACCGTCACTGCCGTCATCAACACGGCTGAAGTGCGCGCTACGCTTGGACGACTTTACGGGTAGAATAATTGTGTCGGATGTGGACTTTCCCGCAGAGGAGGGAGGTGGTGAGGTTGAGTTGTGGTGGGTCTTTGCAGAGGTGGTGGAGGTGTTGCAAGTGATGTTGTTGGTGAGATCGTTGTCGTTGTTTGATGGTCTTGGTATGCTGTTGTGGTTTATAAAACTCGAGCTGCAATGATGTGGTGGTGCTTGAGCGCAGGATGATGACTGTAACTTTGTGTTGTTGGGGAAGATAGATGCAGCTACATCGGATCTTGAAAGAACGGATTGGCTTTAGAATAGTAGAACGGAAAGAGGCGCTTGCCAAGATCGAAAGAATTTGGGTACCGGAATCTTCTCTTGCCAATGGTTTGTACGTCTTGGTGACCGATTCTACATGTTTGGCGGCTGGCGAACTGGAAATGAGGTGAACAGCGGCACGATATTGAAAAACGACGACTTTAACGGATCCAAACAAGCAAGAGAATAATGGCAACTCCTTGCTACTTGGAAGCCTGGCGGCTTGCCCACCTGGATAAACCAGCTTCAAATTGGAAGACCATGAACTCGATCAATACCAACAAACCCACCTATCGCCATGGCCAAGAGCATTGTTTAGATGTTCACGCCATTGGACCAGACTGAGACTCATCGCGAAGACACGGCAAAGAAGGACAAGAAGTGCAAGAGGGACAAGAACGATACTATTGGCGCTGAGGCTCCAACTGAAACCACAGCCGAGAAGAAGGACAAGAAGGCCACTGCTACCAGGACTCCAACCAAGACCTCAGCTGAGAAGAAGGTGGGTTCCCATCGTCATCCTACTCTTCCACATTACCTTGTGACATTGACTAACATACCCACAGATCAAGGTCTCGAAGAAGAATGCCAAGGCATCTGCATCCGGCATGCCACGTACGGGAGAGGTCGTTGACGGGCTCGCCATCCGTCCAAATGTGGCTCGGGAACGTGCTCTTGCTGTGAAGGATTATATGGCTCGCAACCCGAAGCTTTGTATAGTAACGAGAGATGTTGAAGAAGGATCGCTGATGTCTTTAAGTTTTCTCGCAGGCAGAAGGAGGCTAAGCGCAACGACGATTTCGGCTTTCTCAGCGATGACGAGTAAATCTGCATAGAGTTGGGAGTCGTTGGCAAGCAAGCCCCGGACGCCAATGAAAGCCTTCTCTGGCCATCATTCCAGGACTTGAGGTAGCCGGCAGCTAATACAGTCAATCTAAACATCGCACGGAGATGATTCAAGTGTGCAAAAATGCTAGAAGCTCTAGCTATTAAACTGCTCAAGTGAGGCTGGATATGACTTTGCCCGAATGTCGATTTTCCTTGCGGTAAACAAACACCATTCATAGTTTAGTGTAAAACAATGATATTCTCAGCTGTTGATACATAATTTTCTTAATTATTGCGCCTCATCAAGCCAGAAGTAGAAGTGTCGTCGTCCCATTTTGGTGGAGAGCTTACCTTGTACCTATCACGTGTTCAACGCGTCAGTGAGGCTGCCTCAGCCAGTCGCTAGCACGAACCAGGGCCCAGCTTAGCCGCGTTGTGAGCTTGCCATCGAAGCTCCAAGCAACTCCAGAATAGCATAACCGCGTAAACTTTACAACATCACCGCCGCCACGTTTCTCTACCAACCCACCACCACCATTCTCTACATAACATACACAAACGAATAGACAGCCCACCATGGCCACCCTCGAAGATCTCGACAACTTGGAGAGAGAGATGAAGGATGACCAAAACAACAACGACAAGGACGGCGACAAGGACAAGAAGGAAAAGAAGGGCGACGAAAACGGCGATGCCGAGATGAAGGATGCAGAACCGGAAGAGGCCGACCCAATACTGGATGAGATCGAGCAGTTGAGCACACAGGAGATCCAAACGAGACGGAGGCTGTTGGAGAACGATTCGAGAATCATGAAGTCAGAGTTTCAGCGCTTGACGCACGAGAAGCAGAACATGAATGATAAAATTAAGGATAACCAGGAGAAGATTGCGAACAACAGGTGAGTCCACAGCGGAGAGAAATATGAGTTTGAGAGTATCCTTCAGGGTGGCGGCTAACAACGCTACCATTTAGACAATTACCATACTTGGTCGGTAACGTTGTTGAGCTCCTCGATCTCGAGCCAACGGACGCAGACAAGGAGGAGGGCGCAAATGTCGACCTGGACGCTACTCGTGTCGGAAAGTCGGCAGTTATCAAGACCTCGACAAGACAAACCATATTCTTGCCTCTCATCGGTTTAGTCGACCCGGAGACCCTCAAGCCAGGAGACCTGATCGGTGTCAACAAGGATTCATACCTCGTTCTCGATACCTTGCCAGCAGAGTACGATAGCAGAGTGAAGGCTATGGAGGTTGATGAGAAGCCAACGGAGAAGTACACTGATGTTGGAGGATTGAGCAAGCAGATTGAAGAGCTGGTTGAGGCGATTGTTTGGCCAATGAAGCAGTCTGATCGCTTTAAGAAGATCGGTATCAAGGCACCAAAGGGTATGCTTCATTCCTCCATCACATATTAGAATCAAGATCTAGACTAACAACAACCAGGAGCACTTATGTACGGCCCGCCTGGAACCGGCAAGACCCTCCTCGCTCGCGCCTGCGCCGCCCAAACCGACGCCACCTTCCTCAAGCTTGCCGGTCCTCAACTCGTACAAATGTTCATCGGTGATGGCGCCAAGCTAGTCCGCGACGCCTTTGCGCTTGCCAAGGAGAAGGCACCAGCAATCATCTTCATTGACGAATTGGACGCGATTGGAACTAAGCGTTTCGATTCTGAGAAGTCCGGAGACAGAGAGGTCCAACGTACCATGTTGGAGTTGCTGAACCAGCTTGATGGGTTTGCGAGCGATGATAGAATTAAGGTTTTGGCGGCCACCAACAGAATCGATGTCCTGGATCCGGCACTGTTGAGAAGCGGACGTTTGGATAGGAAGATTGAGTTCCCGCTTCCGAATGAGGAGGCTAGAGCACAAATCATGAAGATCCACTCGAGAAAAATGACCGTGGATGACGGAGTCAACTGGGCGGAGTTGGCAAGATCTACAGACGAGTTCGGCGGCGCCATGTTGAAGGCGGTGTGTGTTGAGGCTGGCATGATTGCGTTGAGAAACGGCAAGAACAAAATCAGCCATGAGCATTATGTTGATGCTATCGCGGAGGTGCATGGAAAGAAGAAGGAGGCCATCGGCTTTTATGCTTAAATAGTTTCTGGATTCTGTCTATCTGCTGCGATGGCGATGCATTTGTTTATTGGCTGGTTTTGGGAGGGTAATGAGGCGTGCCAGGCAGGCGGAATTGGCTGACTGGCTTGTATTTCTAAGAGCATAGAACAAGGCTAGTATAACAGCTGAACCACATCTTTTACTTTTCATTATCATCCAACCATCAGTAATTCGTTGCAGATGCTTACCGACTCAGATACCGCTATGCACCAACACTTGATCATCCGTGACAACAACCGATACATTCAATAAGCTCAACCCTATCACTACCCTACATACCTGCAGCAACATGCTTTTCAAGCCATCATCCCACGTCTAAGCACGACTCTCGTTTCCGTTTCCCTAACATCACGCTCATCAAAGCTTTCAAGCACATATCTTTCCCCTCTTAGTTCCTCCGCCCTCATCATTTTCGCCGTGTTTACGATTAGATGCGATATTGACAAAAGATCCTACACTGCTCGATGGTGAGGTGGTACTCATGGCCACCTCGTCATTGTTTCCTGTGTCCATTTTGCTGTTCTTCAAATCATCTCCTAGGGGAGCGCAACAGCTGGTTATAATTTTTCGTCGGATAACCGATTAAACGAGTGTACCACGACTGTGCTATCTCGAAATTTGGATAGAGGTCATCGATTGAGAATTCGAAGCAAGTAGGACTGTCTCTCGAAGTGGTCGTCGAAGTCCGCGAGTGTCGATACGTTGGAGTCGCAACAAAGAGTTGTGAGAAAGGTTGTGATATGGCCATTGGATGAAGATATCTGTTGCATTAGCAGCGGTATATGATGTTAGCCGTTAACCAGTGGCTCGAAGTGATAGTAATTTTGAGAGGTTTCCCAGGAGATTCGGCGGATGCCTCTTCATCGTGATAGTATGCCCTTTGTGCCAACCTGCGGGCTTGAGAAGTGGTGCTCGAGGGACCAGTTGCGCATGTTAAGCAGCATGGACCTAATCGATTCTTCTCTATCAGAAGTGTTTTTGCAACTGCGTCACTCGCTCGGCTAATTAGCAAAATCCTGCGAAGCAACCTAAGCGCGGCCACAAAATGTCTACGTCTATCACCCTCGCGTTTCTCGACACCTTCATCGTTAAATACCTCGACACCTCCATACTTACAACAACTTACGCTCCACCACGACTTCAGATTCGGACGATCACACTCTGGACCTCTTTCACCTTCGTCCTCAGTCACTCAACACTTTCCATAAATGTATCAAGATGTCCCAATCTACCAAGTCTCGTCACGGTAACAACATGTCGACGGTAAGCACACCACGACCTCACATCTCTCCCACTTCAAACACTAAGACCGGGAAGAATCATCACAATAAACAGGATCTGCCAGCTATGAACGCTGGAACGCTCGAGCAGATTCAGAAGCGGATCCAGGAGTTGGAGAGACGTGCCGAGTGTGCAGCTGCCCCTAAGAAAGCCATTATCCATCCGCCACATAGGCGTGTGATCAGGAGTAAGGATAAGAAAGAGGCTTTGGAAAAGGCCAATAAGGTGGTAAAGATTGAGGTGAAGAACGAGGTTAAGACTGAGGGCAAGGTTAAGACCGAGTCGGCCAAGGTAAGCACCCTTCCTCCAACGTTACCTCCTCGTCACGAGGCGTTCAGATCAACTGACAATACCAGACGCCAAACCACAACCAAGCTGGGCCAGCCAAGACTCAGGTCAATAGCGATAAGGCGGTTCTATCCAAGGTAAGCAACCCAAAAATGGAATTATCACGGGATAGAGTTACTAACACACACAGAATGCCGGGCGGAACCCCCCGAAAGCAACAGCCAAAGAGAAGTGGAAGCGCGCGTTTGAGGTTTCCGCTAAGGAAGTTCATGATGAGGCCAGTTCAAAAATGTCTGGAGTGGAGGAGCCGAGGGGCGTGAGGATGGGAGCAAAGGACAATTCCCTTCACAGGGAAGGGAGAAGGGAGTTACAGATGGTCGTAGGGATGGTTCAGAAAGCGGAGGCGAAGTTGAAGAGGAGCATGATGGGGTTGGAGGTGCAGGTGGCTATGTTGGAGTGGGATGGGCGTGCTTAGGTGTTCTGGGTCCGTAGTTGCAAGGTCTCGCGGGTGGATTCGCAGATGTGGTCGCGAGTATTGAGCCAAATCGCATGGTTGCTCGCAAAAGCTCGTGTATCATCTTCACACATCACTCAAATCCTGACATTTTCTAACTGTTCGCAGCAAGTCCTATGTACCAAGGAGTGAGGACGACGACGACAAAGAGGTTAATTATAAGCTGGAGATTACGGCCTATCAATTATAATCTTTTCAGATCATCACCTGTTTGGAAGACACAGTTGAGAGAATGTTTAAACTCTTGTCAATTCGAAGTATCTTGCTTTCCAAGCTGATGTAAATGTTCACAACCGAGACCGACTGAGGGCAAGAAGGCATGTCGTCTGCATAAATTAACGGTCCATGGCATCTCAACCGTAATATTGACAGCCGTCCGTACACGGTCATTCTGCACGCCTTGGCGGGCCCAATCAGGAAGACATGCTGTCAGACCTCGGCATGGGCGGGAACCCCGAAACCGAGCTTGGGGCATAGACACTAAAACCTGGGGAAATGGGGTAAGCTACTCCGGCATAAAGGCTCATTGACCTTTCTTACTCTTACTCTCTCGTTTGGTTCTTCTATTGATATTGCTCAAGTCCTCTTGAACAAACTAAACGACCACCAATTACATTACTACACACACAACTGCAATCATGGGCAAAGAGAATCCAGGCGCCGGCTTCGAGTACCCACCAGTCGAGGTCTCCTGGTTGAAGCGCGACGTCCTCCTCTTCGCCAACACTATCGGCTGCACAGTCGACGAGTTGCATTTCCTCTATGAGCTGCACCCGAAGTTCGCCGTGTTCCCGACTTACCCAATTATCCTTCGTAAGCCATTGACTTCCTCGCAGACAAGCTACACTTATTCCATGTGACTATGCAGTTTTAACAAGCCCTTAGCTTTCAAGACCACAACCCAGGAGGTTATCGACTTCTACAAGGCCCAAGGCAGCGTCCCAATCCCAGATGTCCCAAATTTCGACTCTCGCCGCGTCCTCGACGGCCAACGCTCTATGACCTTCCTCAAGCCGCTCCCACCCACCTCCGCAGGCCGTAAATTCGAGCTCCGCAACAAAGTCATCGGCGTCTATGATAAGGGAAAGGCCGGCTCAGTCGTCGACACCCAACAAGAGCTCGTAGACAAGGAGAGCGGAGAGGTGTACACCCGCGCCGTCGGTTCGGCCTTCTTCGTCGGGCAGGGCAACTGGGGCGGTCCAAAGGGTCCAGCGACTGTTAACTATCCGCCACCGAAGGACAAGAAGCCTGATGCTGTTGTTACGCACCAGAACACTGCGGAGTCGGCACTTCTGTATCGTTTGAGCGGCGATTACAACCCGTTGCACGCGACTCCAGAGCCAGGAAAGGCGATGGGTTTCGGAGGCGCAATCATGCACGGACTGTCGTCGTGGAACTTCACCGCCCACGGCATTCTTAAGGAGTTGGGAGGAAGTGATCCAGCCAATCTGAGGGAATTCCAGGCGAGATTTGCATCGCCGGTCAAACCAGGAGAGAAGCTGGTGACCCAGGTCTGGAGAACTGGTGATGTGAACGGTGAAGGCTTTGAGGAGATTAGGTTTGTGACTTCTGTTGAGGGAGGCAAGGTCTGCTTGAGTAATGGACGTGCGCTGGTCAAGGTTGTTAAGAAGGAGTCTAAGCTGTAAATTGGTGATAGGCCGGCTGTAAGGAACAAATGAGCTATAGATAGCCAAGCACGAGTTTTCGATGATTGGACGAAGCGCCATAACCAGCGTGGTCGACAGTCAGCCAAGTGCCGTTATTGTTTTGTTGACGGACTACGGCGAAATCACAAGAATCTTGACTGACTGCCTATCTCAAATGCGATATGAGATAGGGACTGACGGTTGACGATCTCAAAAAATGGTAGTAGTGAAAAAGGCGGGTTGTGACTCCAGAAACTCGATTCAAAGTCTACAAGACATTTTAGGCTGGATTATAAGCATTTCGTTGTCTCAAGCTCTCTCAGGCAATGATCGGAAGTGTAAAATAGGTAGGATTATAAGCATTTCGTTGTCTCAAGCTCTCTCAGGAAATGATCGGAAGTGTAAAATGGGTAGGTTTGCTGGTGTTTATACCCGACTGGTCTTTCAAATGGTCCTCGAGTACCAAAAATAGGTCTAAAATGACCTGAGATCGTGGAGGACCGGTACGGTCTCAGGAACCTCTGACTTGACGCTCTGATTATCTCAGATTGGATGGCTTGACGGACTGACGAACTCCTTCCGTCAGCCAAAGCGTCCAAATTTGGCTGCCTGTCAACCACGCTGGCCACAACGGCGATGTCGTTGTTAACAATTGACAAAGGCATCGCTATTCACACTGAATGAGACCTTTCAACACCTCGAGTCTCAGGACAACGTCGTCGTCCACACCGCAACGTTCAACCGGTTCTTCATTCCTTTTCATTCTTGATATGTAGACAGCATGTAACCCTTCCTCCGCCTCAAGAACCCACATACCAGTGTATTTCATTGTCAGTGTCACTCTCACAATGTCCTTCCCTGCACCCCAGCGCCACCCCATCCCTCCCTTCGACCCAGTAATCTTTTAACGGCCAGACTACAGCCCAATAACCTTCGACATAGAATTCGAGTTTCTCGTTGCAGTCATGAAAGAATACCACGTTGAGTTGCAACCCCCCCCAGAAACAGGACTCCAAGCCACACCGCACCGTCAAACCCGCACCGTCCAACCACACTGCTGGACCCCTACGCCAAAAAACCTCAAGTTCAGCAGAACCAACGACCCCCAATTCCCTTCCGATACCTACACCCCCAACAAATCGGCCAAAGATGCCGTAGCAACCATGCCAATAAGAACCGCGTCCCAGCAATGGTGTCCTGGAAGAAGGACGTCTTCAGAGACTGGGAGCCAGGGGACCCCATCTGCTCCTCCCCTCTGATGGCTACTACTCTGTCGATCCCAAGACGGCGTGGGAGGCGAGTCTGGATATGAGTCTTGGAGAGAAACATTACCATGACAGTCAGTCAAAGTCGAATTATGTGTGGATATTCATCGAAGTCAAGTCCCCAATTCTAAAAGACCGCGTGGGCGACTATGATACACTAGCCCACGTATTGGATCTCCTGCGCACAGAGCTTAGGAGCGAAGTAAACAAGACATGCGGACTACACATCCACGTCGGCGTCTCCCCTCCATCCACGAGACCTTTTATCTCCCCACCGTACAAAACCCCATGGCAGCAGTGTTCACCTTCGAGCCTGCATTCAACCTCTTTCACCCGCCGCACAGGCGGGCTACATACCGGGAGACTCCCGTTTTGAGAATCAAACATGGCATCCCACCCCTATATACTGTGGGCCTTTGCGCCGCCACCTTCAAGAGTACGGGCGTCTCGAGCACCTCAACAATAATCTAGTGCATACATGTGTGGAAACTCTGGGCTGCGTAGCGGCCGGGGTCCCAGCGTTGGGCGAGTCCTGGCTCGGAGACGAGTTCAATCTTCAAGAGTCCGAGTTCAGAGTCCAGCATTCTGCAAGAGTCGAGTTATCTGGGACTCGAGTGTGGCCGGGTCCAAGGTCCACGTGAAAAACTCAGCTAAATTAGAGCCTAATTTTTAACAATAAATTGAAGCAAGACTCTAAAGCAAAACAAAATTGCAAAGCTTATCAAAACGAGACAGAACAGATATGAACAAATTTGGTCTTAATTTACATGATGCAGCCACCCGTGATTGGCTCGCTTATGCTTATTTGACGCCCTGCTATCTTGCCATTGGACTCAGGTCAACTCGAGTCAAAGTCAGGGTCTAAAATATGTAAAGGCCCGAGTCTCAGAGAATTCTGCTCGAGTCCGACTCGAGTCCAGCTGGATCGTGCGCAACGCTACGTGGTCCTGTGAAATAGCAGCGGAAGATGAAAGGCTCGAGGCAGGAGTAGAAGCAACATTCGTGGACAAGAAATGGAACACTCTCGTTGAAGCAGCCCTCGCTAAGATTGCCTGTATTGCAAGGTAAGAAGGCAGAGCAAAGAGAAGTGTACATGGCGGCAATAAAAGTAAATGGGCAAAGAAGATTAAGAAAGATCGCTTCGAGGTTGCATCTCAAGCTCATGCATTGTGGCTGCTGGGTGGCAGCTTAGTAAATTATTGGTAGAAAAGTGGCACGTTTGCAAATTGTGAGAATTTAGGTGGCAGTCAAAACAATTATGGATACAAAGCTTGTGTAAGTTTCTCAATTATGCTATGCACTTGATAACTTGATATAGCTACCTAGTTATCCTGGCATTTCGCTCGAAAACTCGGTTGACTGCGCGCTGCAGCGTCTGCGCCGCCAGATTATCTCCTTCCATTACCTGAAAATTGCTCGGTGTGAGCTGCGACGGCCATGCTGCGAATTTTGTGTGGTGTTTTAAATGACTTTTCTCAGCCTCAGCCAACAACGCGATGGCAAGCAAAGCAAGAAGGTTGGGTGAACTCGGATGTGGTGCGTATAAATTGAGATAAAAAGAGATGGGGAGGTGATGGTGAGTAGTATAAGAGGCAGATATCTACCACTCGTACTCCCCACTCGCCTTATGAAAGACGTAGTCCTTGCCATTGATGGTCAGGACGCCATCCTTCATAACGCACTTCCTGATTCTTGTTAGCCTATCCTTATCCTTATTCCCTCCCCATCTATGCGCTCCTCTCCCATTCGTTCTCTGCAGTGTTTTTGAGTTGAGGTGCTGGGACTTACCACTTATTCTTAACCCTCTGCACCTTATCATACATACACAGCATAACCCACTGCGTGGCATCATCATCGCTATCATCATCTCCCGGCTCATCCGGGTCATCAAGATCAGAGTTAATAGCATCCTCGTCGTCTTCGTCTTTGATCTTGTCTTCGTCGTCACTATCATTGGCGTCCCCACCACCCAGGGTCTTATCCTCCTCAGGTGTAACCCTTCTCTGTCGTGAAATCTTAACTCTAGAGCGTTTGTTGTGTTCTTTCATAGGTAACATAAGTCCTCCGCCTTCCATCGCGCGACCTCTGGCCTCGATTTGTTCTCTGATGAGTCCGTCGATTTCGACTTGGCTTTCATTGACCTTTCCATCTGGGCCACGGGAGCGCATGACCCCGAAATGTTTATGTCTATCCTCTTCTTCGGTCTCTGCACCACCATCAACCTGTGCTTTGATGACCCCATTTGCTTGGCCGTTTTGCTGGTTCTGCTGACCCTGCTGCTGCTGAGATTGCTGGGCCTGGCCTTGGCCTTGTTGGTTCTGGTACTGCTGACCCTGCGGTCCCTGACCCTGACCTTGGCCTGGTTGGTTCTGATTTGGGGCATGGTTTTGGTTTTGGTTTTGCGGTTGCTTTTGCTGTTGCGTCTGATTCTGCAAATTCGCCCTAGCAGCAGCAGCCTGCGCCGCCATAGCTTGCTGATACTGCGTCGGGGTCATACTTGGATTTGGCCCTATGGCCCCTCCCCCAATGCCGCCACTCCCACTTCCCTGCCCCATCATCATCTGCGGTCTCGGAATCCCCTGAGGCCTCTGCATAGGCATCTGGCCCTGCTGTGGCATCTGACCTCCCTGGTAGTGCTGTTGCTGTTGCTGCTGCTGCTGTTGAATAGCCTGGATGCTCTGCGCCGCACTCGCCCCATACTGACGGCTGATGGCCTGAGCGGCTCTTTGAGCGGCGTTGTTGGGGTACGGCGCCGCTCCTCCTCCAACCTGTCCCATCTGCTGTCCCATCCCAGGCTGCTGCATCACTGGCTGTGGCATTCCCATCTGCTGTCCAACACCCATCTGTTGTCCCTCAAGGCCTGGCTCCGTCTTGATTCCTACTCCTCCCATTTGTGGCATGTGTGGCATTTGCTGCGGGAAGTGTGGGACTTGGCTTGAATGGGAACCTGGATGTTGTTCATACATTGGGCGTTGGCCTGGGTGCTGAGATGGGTGCTGAGATGGGTGTTGACCTGGATGTTGCATAGCCTGAGGTGGTTGATGGTGCATCTGTGGCTGCGCATACGACATGTCGGGTGGTGGTTCGGGTTTTGGGTCCCAAGGAAAGGTGGCGATGGAGAGGCCGGAGAGCTTTTGTTGCCATGCCTAGGGTGTGTTAGTATACTCGCTTAATGAAAAAATTTAAAGGTGAACACGGGTGGCATAAGCAGATATAGTATGATGTGTGTGATCATAATGGTGAGGGCACCGGTCACGTGCAGCCCATCCGCGCTAGGCCAAGCGAAGGGGGGAGGGGGTGAGATAAAAACGCCATATACTGAGGGGCCCGCCCGTTCCTGAGTCCCCAGCGCGGCAGCGACCGCAGGGAGCCTCATCGAAGCCGAACGAAACACCTCAGCAACGCAACGCTCTCGCAATATCTTCAACAGCGCCCTCATAAGCCTACCATATAGCACTTTGAAGTAGTATGTGATAGCTCACAATTACAGAGTTTGGGACAGTTATGAGAATAACAAACAGAACCAACTCACCCTCGCCAACTCGTCCAGCACACTCTCATCGACGCCGCCCTCCTCGAAATCGACGCGCGAGCTCTCGACGACCTCGCGGATGATTTGTTGATAGACGTTGCCGACGCTTTGGTTCGACATCTTTGCGATCGGAGTGAGCTTGTGTGTCGCGCGCGAAGCGAGCTTTGCGTAGCTCTGGTCGTTTACGGGGTTGTGGAGGTGAACTTGTGGTGGCGGGGTGTTTGCTTGTTGCTTGAGTCCCGCTGATGGGGAATGCGGGATATGTTCGCGAAGTTGTTTATGAAGTGATTCGCAAAAGGTATAAGCGCCCAGATGTTTGTATTCAGGCCGCCTGCTTGTTGTAAAGAGTGGTTGTAGAAGTGTTGTTCTTAGACCTCGCGAGGTTCGGCGCCTCTGGCTGTATCTGGCTTATCGCGCCGTCGCTTCTTGTCTCTCAAGTACAGTTGCTTCGCGCTTGTAGCGATCTTATTGAATTGTCTATCTGAAGTGATTGCAGGAGTATTTAGTGAGTGTATTGTGGTGTTGTACTCTCTATGACGCTGTAGCTCTTCGGCCTCGCTGGTGATGTTTTTGGATCAGCCGCCTACGCCCAAGGTAAACCAAAGGGTCCGCCTCGCTTACCTAAGGTGCAGCAGACGAACTGCCGAGTGTTTGTCCCTCACTTACTCAATTTACAATTTATGCCAACATAAAGTTGTCTTTGGACTGATTGTAATGAAGGCACAATTATTCTATGGGTATGAAGATGGGTAAGAATTTCACAAGTGTGTGTTCCTGGACACGTTGGAGATGCCGAGCATGGAAGCTCCACGCATCTGTCAGTACCCGCAGCCACACCGCACTGAGGATTGCCACGCCGTCTTTACAACTTCTGGATAGACTATAAAATCGCTTAATATTTAAAACACCAATATTCTATACGCTCTGTTGTTTTTATGCATTCCTCAGCCGATGCAATGCTGGTTAAAATTCTGAAGTTGAGCATAACTGAGACTAACTGACAACAACAAGTACAGTTGGCATTCGACTCGACAGAATATCATTCACTCGTTTCTGACTTAGACATGTAAAAGCGACCTGTAGAGGTAAACATCTACTATATAACAATAGAAGTTGGCCATTAAGGACATTTGCGGTTTTCGCGGACGCTCTCGGATTTCAGTACTTACTTTCTGCTACAATCTAGACTTAACAAAGAACCACCATGACCTTGCCATAAGTTTTGAGATCGAAAAATGCCATTTGAGCTTGCTGTCGGGGGGTTGAACCTTTGGCCTAGATGTGTCAGGGATGCCGCGGCCGCCTTCTTGGCATTCACACTGTCCACCTCGACTTTATCGCTATGTTGTTAACTTACATTACACAAACAACTGTACAACTCATGTAGGATATGTAATTTAAATAACAGGATCACATGTTGGAGCTGAAAATTTGGAATATAAGAAAAGCAATGCCTGGCCTGGCAATATTTCTGATACTAACACCAAGCTTCAATTCAAAGTGCGCGAGCAGCCCCAAGGCCGCGCGAGCCTGCCACCTAAACAAAATATTAGGGCATGATTTTTTTATTTAAAAAGATAACTTAAATGTGAAATATAATAAGTGTTTAATAGTGGTGTCAGTTTTGGCTTTTATTGTTATTAAACAAGTTTGCCGCCAATTACGGTTTAGCGCAGATTGGGTCAACCCAGCCCAACACACGGCCGAAGGCCGCTAACAGATCTTGTCTCTTAAATAGGTACGCTCTTTGCATAAATGTCATGATATCCTAGACTAACGCCGTTTCCATGACTCGGCTCAAACAACCATGGCGATGCGCCTCAAGCTCTAACTTTAAAACCCTACAAACTTTGTGGGTATCCTGCTAATAATAATACCACCAGCTAGATGATTGAATACCTCCCATTCAAACCAAATCCTTTTCCGCATTTCTCCCCGAGCTCAATCTTCCACTCGTTCTCGCATCTAGCTCTTGAGCTTTCAGCCATCAATCCATCTCGATGGCTCCGGTAACCTCTTCCGCTCCATGATCCCTCACAAGCAATCTTCCCTCTTTAACTCTCATATCACGATAGCAGCTCCCCTTTTCGTCTCTGCTTCCTCAACACCAAAGCCAAAGACCAAGCGATACAGATCTTTGAGCCACAAGTATTGCCCTCGCTGCATCATCCACCCCACACTTTTACTAACCTCCACCGCACCTGCGCGCTTTCCCACCGCAGGCAGGTTTCTCTCACTCTTAAACGTCGGATCACTACTCACCAAATCCTTGTAACTCGCCAACAAGCTCGCATGCCACGGCAGCGACCCAAAACTGCCAGTCGGAAGACTCTTAACAAACTCCTGGAGCTTAACCGGACTCTTGGGCACCGTTGATCCCGCCACCGGCTTCGCCCTTTCAAATCCCGAGCTCTGCGCTGCTTTAAGGATGAGGATCTTAAGGCGTGTCAAGTTGACATCCTCCTCCTTCCCCCCCGCCCCCGTCTTAACAGTGCTACTCGTCTTGTTACTGCCCTCGCTATACCCACTCAACTGACTCGAGTTCGAACTCCATCTCCCGCTTTGAGCAGATGGTCCGCGCTCGGGCCCCAGGATCATGATGTTGGGCATTTGAGGCGATCCGGCTTCGGGACTAATGGGCGTGTCTTCGAATTCTGTGCACGGCGTCTCGGGCTCCAGCGGTCTGGACTCGACCCTATGAAGGCGTGAGGGAAGGGAGGACATTGAGGACATGCTGGAGTTGGACTTGGTGCGCGTAAGTCCTGGACCGGTCAAGCTCCCACTCCCACCAGCTGCGCCCGGGCCGGTAAGTGTGCTAACGGGTTGACTGCCGCGGTTGTATTGGTCAAACGACTGCGTGAACGTAGTTTGGCTAGGACGTGGTGTACCACGCTCCGGTCTGACTTGCGTCCAGCCATCTCTGAAGAGGTCGCATAATTCCCAACACGCCAAGACCGCGGAGCCCAGCAACTCCTCATCCGCCTCATTCCCTTCAATCCTCCCCTGCCTCAAACTAAACAGCATCTCTGCCAGACTCCAACAAGCCCTCAGAAGCCTGACACCCTCCTCCGCCGAGCCCCCCCGCTGTTTCATCAGTCTATGGCAAAGCGTGACGTAAAAATCTAACGTCCTCTCCCGGAAGGCCTCAGGCAGGTTGCGGTCGTGCGTATTAAACAGATGATTATTCAACTCAAAACACACCCGGAGCACACTGTCAGCCATCTCGTCGTCGCGGTTTCGGACATCGAATAAAGACTGGCAGAATTCCCTACAGAGGTCTAAGGTGGGCCGGCAGGAGAAGGTGCCGGGTTGGTATGAGTTTAGGGGGAGGGAGAGATCGGAGTAGAGTTTTATGCAGAGGCGCCAGCAGCACTTCCACGCCTTCTCGTGTGCGTCCCCTGTTCCGGGGCCGGAGAATTGGTAGGTTCTCGCTCGGTGCGTGGAGCTTAGGTTTGCTAAGGTATTACAAAGAGTCCAGCACTCATGTAGCGCTGTCTTAAGGGCTGTGACTTCTGCGTCTGGGTCCGGAGGCGCGGGGAAGGCGTCCTCGGCGTCGTGAGTATCGTACGAAGAGGGGTCGTCTTCGTGGGTATCCTCTGGGATACCTTCCAGAGAGTTGGCGCTACTGGAGCGGAGACGGGTACGCTCGGTTAGGGTCTCGACTTCTTGTCGTGTCTGCGCTCGTGGTGTTGCTTGGTCTGGGGAGAAGGAGTCGGGTGGGTGGTCTGTGGTTATGGGTGGTGGTGAGACGGGGGAGGGTGTGATTGTCTTGTCGCCGCCTAGTCCGCCGGTCAAGGAGTCGACCGTGAGGTTATTGCTATTTCGGGCCTGGAAGGGCTTCGGAGTTGACCTCTCAATGCTAAGAGGTAGTTGTGGAGGGTTATGGTTCGTAGTGTTATTCTTAACCAGTTAGCAGTCCATCTACAGAATTGATTGGACATAACTTACAAAGCTCATATAATTCTGCGGCGCATGGATAACCGAATTCGGCTCATCATCATGAGGCGTCCTGTAGTGATCTGGCATGTTTGTGCTTATACCCAGCATTCGCATTTGGTGCTGCAACCGTCAGTCTTCACTTCGTGGAGTGGTCTTAGACGGCACGTACTGGCACCTGCACAGGCTGTTGCTCGTCTTCCCCATGTTCCTCCGTTTCCGACTCCTCAATCACAGCCTCATCATCAATATCCGTAGCCTCCGTCCCATTACTCGTAACCGGCGAGGGCTCAACCATATCACTCGGATTTGCGAGCTCTAATGAGACTCTCTTGCTCACTGAAGTAGGACTAAGTGAGGAACCTTCGGTTGAGCTACGAGCGGATCTGTTAACCAATCAGCATTGATCAAATCACTTTTGATCTCTGAGATTATAAAATTGAACATACAAACTCTGAAACCTCCCCGGATTCGGCATAGCCGGCGAATTCGGACTAAGGGAGAACTCAGTGTACGGTGAGAAGGCGCTCGACATATTCACAATTGGAGATTCGACAGCCATGTTGTGCCCAGGTGTAGGAGACGTGCGTGGATCGCCGTTGAGATATATACTCAGTGTTGAGCCTGTTCCGCCTTGTGTCCCTCCACCACCTAACCTGTTGCCAGAGAAATCCAGGTTCACGATATGCCTTGCGGCGGAGTCGTTGTTATAGATGGTATGGTGTGGTTAAGGGCGGCCGCGGACTGCGACCGATGGCTACTTCGCGGAGACCTGTTATTGGCGTCGTGAACGTTGGGGGTAGAAGTGTCTCGCGATTCGGCCGCAGTTATCAAGCGCGATACGGTGTAGACAATTAGAAGAAAAGAAGAGGTGCCGCCAGACGCAGGTGGATGATCGCGAGGGATGATGATCGTTATGATGACGGATTCAGAACTCGGGAAGTAGTCGTAAACCTCTTCGAGCTCTAGCTCAGCTAGCGGCCCGTATGTGACCTCTTGGATCCGTGTATTCGTCCGGGATTAAAGCTCGTGGCTTTGCGTAGTATGGTCGCCTTGGTGATCGGCCGAGGAGGAGAAATATCCGTATTGGCTAGCAACCGGTGGGTTCGTCGCAGCGTAGCTTCGAAGCTTCTAAGCTCTCCCTCACTACTAGCCAAAAATCCGGAGTTTTAATGGCTGTACCACAGTAATCACGGCTGTACGAAGTACTAACACGCACGAAAGGAGAGAACACACGATTCAGACTTGGGACATCGACAGTGTAACGACGGAAAAAGACAAGCGAGAGTAGTTCGTCCAATTCATCAACCAGACAATAGCGCCCTGCGCGTCTGCTGATGACATCGCATAAGAAAAACGGTGGACCAATGAGAGGATAAACTTAGACATGGAGGGCCTCTGTGTGCATGAATTAGTAGGTGGTAGGGATGTCGGCGCTTAGAGACGTTGGGAGGTGAGACATCCTTGACGGCTCACTTGGCGGGTGCCAAGAGTGGCCCCTCCTTTGGAGACGACGGCGACGGTAAACACCAATTTGGAGATATCTTGAGTTGTGAGTATGGAGGCGGAGGCGAACATGGAATTGTTGTGTTTATTGTGTTTGATGTATGCTCACCGAAGAGACTGTCTTCAGCCGCAAGTGTTGGGTAACACCCAAGTGGTCAGCGTCAACATGCCCGAGGATCGATTGCGTCTTCAAGACTTCTCGCAAACATTATTTTGACTAAGTTGCTGTGTTATGACATAGACAAGGCATCCTTGATTCAGTTCCAAAAAGACGGCTAGCGTTGCATCAACCTCGCTATTTAAATTCGCGAGCATCGGAAAAAACCTCCTTATGGAATTGTGGCCCGACGACACCACGTCTGGCCGTGGCTCAAGCCTCTTGAACAACCATTAGGTACTTATCACAAGTGAGACAACCAATAACATGGAGAAGTGAAAGTAGTGGAGTACTGCAGAATCACAATGCGCCGCTTGCGCGGGAAGCACGTTATCACCAACAGACGCTGGGGCTGTTATCTGGTAGTTTGTGTCTTAGTAGCCTCCCTCGCTTATCAGTGGTTTGACTTCCCGTTGTTCTCTTGTTGAGGTCCCGGCTTGCTGGTAGGCGGGTTCAGGATGAGGACAAAAGCCGAAGAAGATGAGGAATTCAGTGCTGCGACGACGCCGCCTCTATTCAAAACTGCCTGTTCTCAAATATTGATTGCTGACGCGGTATACTCAATTAAGCAGCTGCATAAAGAGGGAATACCGCGTCAAACACGTGGATTTAGCTGTACTGTCTATCGGCTATTGCACGTTATGAGAGTAGGCCTTTGCTGGCATCAAGCGCACATGGTCTTTCTCACAGAGCTCCCATAGTCAAATAACTAAGAAGCTATGCCCGAAACAAGCCTTCCAGTCAAAGCTGCAGGTCTCGGACGCGGTTACGATTAGACGCAGGCCCAATAAATCCGGGCGCTTAACTGAACCACAGAAGAATGGGCGCTACTGCGGTCCCTTCCATTTTCGTCCAGCAGAGCTCCGGTGGCTTGCAGGGACAGGAATCCCAACATTTATGCAGATCAGAGACCAGTGTTCGGTAGCACAAATACAGAGCCAAAGCCGCTGTACGGTGATATCTCAAGGGCCAGCATCTGATGACTCGCTGTCTCGAGCTCTCCATCGCTTATCCTCAGACCTGTTCTGCCTGGCGTTCTCTCTGTGGCCCCGCAATGCGTCTTTGTGTCACCCTCTGGCCCTCCTTCAGCGACCACTTCCTGATCCTCTTTCGTAAATCTTTCAGGACCCCACAAGGCTGAATCCATCTCCAACTCTCCGCTTTCCCATCGTTCGCCTCCTCTCCCGCCCTTCACGGCATCACAACACGCACAGTACAAGCTTCGAGCCGTGAACTCTTGTGGTATGTTATCAACCGTATGGTATTCGTGATCTATGTCCTCAAATCCTGAACGCCTTGCCATCACAAGTCGCTTTCCGCGTCCCTCTTGTCCAACGCCGTCCAAAAACAATTTACTGGTCTGCCAAAGCAGCGCGGCGAACGTCGCGGTCTGCTGGGTTGTACCTGTTTTGTATTAGCCCTGACCTTGCCTCTGTCCTCCATATTCCAGGTTCGTTGACGTACTTGAGAAGCTTCTCAATAAGATCAACATGCGTCATGACCATACGACGGCAGCAGTATCTCTTGAGGCCGAGCTTGTCCATGGCGTCACTGGTTTCGTGTTAGCTCCTGTTCCGCTTCCTGCGATCTCTTATGGTGACGACGAATGGGGATGTGGTGTTAGACGTACCCGTGCTCCTCACCTGCCTCGAGAAGCTGGATGTACTTCTCCCAGAGATCCCCGACGACCTAGTTTTTGTTAGTGCGTGTGAATTGAGATTGTAGTATGTGAGGATTTGGTGGTTGTGAGGTCGGTGGGTGAAGGCGGAAGGCGAGGAGGCGCATCGTACCTTGCCACATGAGAAGCAGCGAACAGGGATAATCATTTTGACCCCTTGAATTATTTCCTTCGTTTCTAAGATGCGCTTCTATGCTGTAAACTTTGGTTAGACGTCGGCGCAGTGGTTGTGGTTATCGTCGCCGCGCTGTTGACGTTTCAACTTTTCCGCCGTCAGGCTATCAACCGCAAGGCTGTCAAATCTTAGCGCCAAAATTATTTTTACCGCCCATCAGGTCGGCCTAACCAATCTGTTTACAGGACAGCCAAACCACAACAAAGCGTAAGGCAACTACCTCAAAATACGAAACTATGGCACAGGTTTTGAAGCGCAAGAGAGGCGCCCAACAAAAAGACGACATTGAGCAATTGAAAAGGGCGAAATCGGCAACGGAGACTCTGGAGAGGGAGCAGGATGGCAAGGCTGGGTGGGATAAGCTCTTTGCGCCGCTGAATAAGAGTCTGGATAGCCAGATTGCGGTGTTGAATGGAAATGGGAATGATGTAGAGCAGAACAGTGAGGGGGAGGGAAAGCTTGGGAAGAAGGGGAAGAAGAGCAAGAAGGGTACAAAGAAGCAGGAGTGGAGGGTTGGTGCGCCGTTTGGGGGGAGGATGATTGATGTTGATCCTGTTTTTACAGAGGATGAGAAGTGAGTATCTAGCAAAGATGAAGGAAAGGAGGATGAAAGAGGGAAGTGCTGACAGTTTTCAAGGTTCATTATTGTCGGACACCGCCAATCCATCAGAATCTACTCAACTGCAACATCCTTATTATACCGCGTTATTGATCTAAGTATCGGTGGCTCCCGCCCGGCAAACGTGCGCATTGTCGCGTATTCGCTATCACAGACAAACCCGAACATGATCTGGGTTGGCTGCTCAGATGGAGCAGTATACCATATCGATTGGACGGCTGGAAGCGGCACCGATCAGTTCTGGACTACCTCATCCTCTGGCATGATCCATATGACTTCGACTACGATGGAGTTTGCGGGCGAGAAGCGCGATGTTGTATTTACGACTGAGCCGAGGAGAGATGGAGGATATCGCATAACGGCACATGAGTTGACTGCGCCGGGCAGTGAGAGACCGACTGTTGCGAAGACGATTTACACTTCGAACCAACCGATACACATTCTGCAAGCAGCGAAAAGCGGCGGTATTGTCATGGCTGCGTCGGAGAACAGAGTCTTATTGGGAGGTCTGAGAGCGACTGAGTTCGAGACCGTGGAGAAGATGAAGTACGAGTTTCGCGTTTTCGAGTCAACCGACTATATTTCTTCGATCGATGTCAGAGTTTCGGAGCGCCCAACTACCAGCAAGGACAAGAAGAAAACCAAGGCCGAGAAGTACGGCATTGTGGATGTTGTTGTTGGAGATGTCAAGGGTTCAATTTTCGTCCACGACGATCTGCTTTACAAGCTTACACACGCTGAGGCTGGAAAGCCAGCCACCGATTTGAGACCAAGGAAGATGCATTGGCACAGAAAGGGTGTTGAGACTGTCAAGTGGTCTTTGGACGGAAACTACATCATTTCTGGTGGTTCGGAAACTGTTGTGGTTATCTGGCAGTTGGATACTGGAAAGAGGCAGTACCTGCCTCACATGTCAGCAACTATCAAGAACGTTGTTGTTTCGCCAACTGGTGCCTCTTATGCGGTTCGCTTGGCTGACAACTCGGCCATCGTTCTGTCCACTGCAGAGCTCAAGCCAACTGTTAGCATTTCAGGCATTCAAGCACAGGTCATTAGAGACACAATCTCGATGGAGTCTCGCGTCTCAAGAGTGAAGGACGAAGAGAGAGATGTCGTCCTCGTCCAGCGCACACCAGCACTCGTCAATCCAGCACACCCAGAGCACCTCCTTCTCGCAGTCGGCGAGAGCCAGGAGATCGATCCACTCTCTAAGCAAATCATCAACACTCCATACCTCCAGACTTTTAACGTCGCCGCCTCCCACAACGTCTCCCGACAGGCACTCTCCAGAACAAACGTCACAAACATCAACATCGCACCAGATGCACACAAGCTCTCCGAGCCACAAATAACACATATGCAAATCAGCAAGGACGGCTCATGGCTGGCTACTGTCGACGAGTGGTTGCCACCTCGCAAGGACCTGCTGAGCCTCGGATTCGCTGCTGAGAATCTGCTTGTTGAGCAGCGCAAGCGCCGCGAGGTGTACTTGAAGTTCTGGGAGTGGAGCAAGACCTCTGAAGTCTGGGAGCTGGTTAGCAGAATCGACGCACCACATACCTTGTACCCAGAAGGCACTGGAGCAGGAAGAGTTTTGGACCTGAAGGCAGACCCAAGTTCGCACACCTTTTCTACCATTGGCGAAGACAACACAGTTCGCGTTTGGAGGCCCAAGGTCAGAACTCGTGACGGTGTCATCGTTCGTGGAGCGGACAACCAGGCTCTCTGCAACTGGACCTGCCAAGGAACCGTTGTCCTGCCAAAGGCCCTCTCAGAAGACGACACAATCGCCACCGCCTCACGACCAGAGCACGGCTGCGTAGCCTTTTCTGAGGACGGCTCGGTCCTCGCCGCAGCTTTTGTAGGCAGCCCAGAATCCGTCGTCCACCTCATCGACCCATTAGTCGGAACCCTCAGATACTCCCGCCCATCTTCCTACTCCGGCGACCTCGTCCACCTCGCCATCCTCAAACAATATCTTATCATCGTCTCCGACGAGCTCCGCGTCTACGATATTGTCTCGAATGAGCTGCAATACGGCATCGAGCTCGGCAAGGCACAACTTGCTCTCACTCTGGCACAAAAAGTCGAGATGCTGCACCTCTCCGTCGACGCACCGGGCAAGACTTTCGCCATTGCGCTGCCACACAAGGAGGACCGCTTCAACGTCTCTCTGGTGGGGATGTACTCCCAGATCGCGATTTTTGAGGCGACCCGTCCAGCACCACTCATGGCAAGAAATCTCACCCACGTCGTCACCACACTCACGCCCGCTGTCTCAACGCCTGGATACGTGGTTGTGGACTCAGCGGCTGAGATTACGACGATTACGCCGAAGGCTAATCAGGCTGCGGAGATTACCGCGCATAGTATGGCGGAGTTGGGTATGGATGTTGAGATTGCGGAGGCGCCAGAGGATGTTGAGCCAGCGCTTAGCTTGATGGATTTGGTGGAAGAGGCCCAGGCTGAGCAGGAGGATTTGGAGGATGAGATGATGATTGATGCCGAGGACCTTGAGGACGGTACTCCTGTTGTCTCGCAACAGCAGCTCGCCAATATCTTCGACATTGGTCCATCGTTTGCGCTGCCGCCGATCGAAGAGATGTTTTACCTGGTCGCGGGGTTGTTTTCGGCGAAGCCATCAACTGCTTAGATGCGGAAGGCGGATATTGGAGAGCGGGATGATAAAAGAGAATTTGGCAGCTACTGAGGCGTTTGAGGACATTTGCTACATAGCGTGGAGTACCATTGTGTTTGAGCCATTGCTCGTGTATAGAACAGATATGAGAATGTAAAGTCTTGAATACATGCATCTACGAAACATTAGGGATTAGCGTGAAAGTGTAATTGCTCTCAAGCGTGGCACGAAATATCTGCTAATCAGGAGATTGGAAGATCGCAAAAATACAGTAATGGTGAGCAGCAAAGAGCATGAAACCACGATCACGTTTCAGCAGCAATCGCTCTTTATTATACATTTACATCTATTATGTTACCGTCGCCGACAAGTGCGGTGAAACGGCGCTTAACTGCAGGGGGCAGCACGACCTAGCTAAACGCCCTGGTGGTCCTCACGTTTTCAGTCCACTCCACCGACGTTATACAGAACCTCGTTCACCGCACCGCTTTACCTGCGTCGTGAGTGCGTTCGTGTTGGCGGAACTCAACAGTCCGATGCCCATCCATATAGCTCTTCAGATACCCAAAATGCACCACGCCATTCAGCTTCACGAGATCGACAACGGGGCCCATGCCGTCTTGCGCAAATATCGTTTCTATGCATCAGAGCGGGCTTTGATTCGCAGGGTCCCAAGACAGATTCGAGCGCAGGGGCGGACGCCAGTGGTACCTGCTCTTAGGATTCAGTTCCACGCCTGCAAGACTGGTGTCGTTGAGGATGTAGCCGCCGCGGTAGGGTGGGTCGAAGGAATTGGATGCGGGCTCGAAGGTGAATGCTGATGCGAGGAGGTTTTGGACGGTGGGGAGGTCGTAGCTGGTCGCTTTGTCGGGCGAGAGGCCGACGTGGATGTGTAGTTCGAAGCTCTTATTCACTTTACTCCGCAGCTCTGTTCTTGGCAAATCAGCTGCACGAGCTACTCGTCCATAGTCATCTTCGCCATCTGTTAGAATTGGAGAAATAACTTCAATGCCTATCCAGTCGTATTTTGCCTTTGGATTGCTGGGATGATAGTCCGGCTCTTCGATAATGGAACCCGTACTCACCTTCCAATACCTCTTTGTGTCGATACCACATTTAGGGTCGGAGGGGAGGAGAGGATACGAGGCCTCTGGGTCGGGATCCCATTCCGCGGGCGCGTTGTGCTTCCAGTCCACCAGCGGTGGGACGCCGGTTGTGACGAGCATGTCTGCTACAGCTGCTTGGGCTGGTTTTATGAAGTTACAACATGAGGGTGAGAGAGTTAGTTCTTCGGACTTGCGCTTGAATCTGGGATTTTGTGAAGCTGGGGTCCATCGGTGTAAACAGGCGGTGCGTTGCGGCTCAGGATGGCGTTGTGGAGACCATTTGTAAATTACGGTGTGTTCGGTTATGACGGCGAAGAGGAAATGGAATTCTACACCAAAGTTCAGCGACTGATGATTTAGTTGGAGGATTTGGGGGTCGAAAGCGGGGATTGAGTGACGGAGTGACTGTGTGAAGGACACTCTGAGGATGGCTATGAATTCGAGGGCTGTGAAGGTATTGCCGCGTGAAATAAGTATGCGTGCCGGCTATGTATGAGTATAGAAGCATTGATGAGCAGGAACCTTTGTGTTTTACACAACAGGGCTATCCATAAACAAAGACTCGCCGAGTACAACGATGATACCTCCGCTAACAAGGAGCTCGTCGTTCGACATGAAAGACATGCCTACGCACTCCGAGTCCAAGAAAATGTGACCGTTCGAACCACAAGGCTTCAAACTGCTCATCAATAGTTCCGTGCTCGTATGTAACCGGCATACATCCCCCTTCCGCCAGACGACCCTCTCATAACCCATATACCCCATTGTCGCCCTCACAATGCCCTTCACACAGTCCCAACGCCACCCAATCCCCCATTTCGACCGCCAAATCCTCCAACAACCCTCCCACCAGCCACTAACTTCTGGCGTAAAATTTGAATTCCTCTTCGCCGCCATAGTGGATTAACCTTCCGCCCTCGAATGTTCCCTTAAACCAGACCCTGAGGCCTCCCATCCGGATATTTTACACCGCTGGGTTGTTCCTCATGAGACTCCGACTACGACTCCGACTATAGGTGCAGGACACCTCAGCTGTGGAGATATGGCCTTGAGGAATCATCCCAAGTAGCCGTTGCGAAAATACTCAACGATAACGGTGTGCCCACCCTCCAACAGTGGAAGCTCAACGCTGCCGACCCATACAGGCTTGACGGCAATGATCCAGATCGCTTTATCAACCAATACAAGGCGTAGAACGTGAGTGTGGAATGCAGTGTTGAGGAATCAGACTACCATGACAGCACTCCATAGTCTAAGTACGAGTATGTAAACATCGAAGTCATCTCTCTCATCCTTACCGACTCTGCCCTAGACTACGTCCTCGTCGGCCGGGTAGCTGAGTTGCTGAGGGCAAAGCTCAGGAGTGAGGTAAACAAAACGGTAGGGTTCCATGTCCATGTAGGCGTCGCGCCCTCCACGTTCCGACCCCACAACCTCCGCACAATCCAGAATCTTTTAGCCGGTGCTTACGCCCTCGAGCCTCCCTTCCTCTCCTTCCACTCAGCCCATCGAGGAGGGCACCCACGCGACGAGGCCATCGTGCAGATGGACTCTCATTGCGTACGGATCCGCGACTCCATAGCCTACACGCTTTTCAGTTACAGGCCGTTGGTAGTCCTCAATGGGATCTTTGAGCAGACCGACATGGACAGAACCGTCGAATTAGTGGTTCGCAGGTCGGCCGTACGCTTCGGAAACCTTCAGACATGGACGGCTGATAAACGAACTATCGAATATCGTCAACACGAAGGAACCTTGTACAGTGGCAAAGCCGTCCGCTGAGGAAGTTCCTGTGTATGTTTTGTTGAGTGGGCTAGGAAAGTGATTCAGCGCGATCTGGCGCAGTACGCAGGGAATTGGGAAGCTGGGGCCAAGTGGTGGGTATGGTGGTGAGTTTGAGTCTACGAAAATCCATGAACTGCCTGCGGCGCTTAGGTTACAGTATATTAGTGGGTATTGGAGGGCGAATGCGCAGAGCACGCCTGTGCCACCGAGGAGGTCGCCGGGTGGTGGCGGAAACGTGCCGTCGAGAGCGACCAGGGTTTTCAGGTAAGTTTGCTGACTGTAATATTGCAGCTGCGTAGCACCTATTGTTGGCGGATACAGATCAGAGTAAGATAGTCGATACTTAAAAAGTAGATGTGGTATATTAAGACATGCCATTTTTTCAATTGCGTTCGAGCTTTAGCCCCCCCCTCCTGAGGCTTATTATCACCGTTATCCATGTTCTCATCTGACTCGCTTTCACTCTCTTCGACCTCAGGGTTCTTCTCCATAAGCTTCTGCCTTCCCAAGGTCTCATCCCACTCCTCTTCCTCACAACCACCCATCACAGCAAACTTCCTCAATATCTCCCAACTAGCGCCCGTAGCTACACACTTCAAAACCCGCTCCTGTATCCTCATCTTCTGCTCAAGCTCCATAAGTTCTTCCCCCAAATCCCCACAGATCTTATCGTACCTGGGGTTTTCCTCAATTTGACGTTCCAGGCGTAAGTAGTCCCGCACCGCCTCATGGTACTAATCGCTCTTGGTCTCGAGCTCCTCAATCTTTTCCTCAATCTCTCTTTCAGCGATGGCTGGTTTTGCTTTGAACTCCGCTCCCTCTTTTCGAAGCTCGGGGGTGCGGTTACGCTCTGTTTCGATGGTGCCGAGTTGTTGTTGTAGCTCTGACATGCGCTGGTAGAGGTCTTGTTGGGACAAGGGGATTTGTGACTGTAGAGAAAGAAAACCGGTCAGCTTTGTGTCCATAAAATGAGAATCAGGTGGAGTGGATACCTTCATATTGTAATATCTGCCTGGTGACATTGAACCTGTGATCGAAATCGTACTTGAAGACTAGATAAACCGACTTCGGGTTTTGTCCTTGTTCTTGTCAACCAGTTTAAAACACCAAGCTAACTCCGGTCTCTGCCATCACCTGCGCTTATTCGTCTATCAAGGCAGCGACAATCGCGATTCGCCAATTCTGTACATTACTACTTCCCGCTAGTGTTATCCAGTTGCCCCTAAAAGAGCTGCCTCAACCCCACCTCCCTTCCCACCTCTCGCTTTCCATGTCCACCCACTCTTCCCCACCCACTACTCTGAACATTCCACGCCCCATCACACATCCGTTCCACCCCATTACTATCACTCTCATCCAACAGCTCCTCCAACCCCCCATCAAGTGTCTCTTCCTCCAGCCGGTAACAAACCTTACTACCAACCAAGCCCAAAAATCCCCCAACCTCCCACCTCCCCGTCATCGCGGGCCGCTCAACAACCGTCCAGTCCTCAGCAACTATCTTCCACCTCGGTCTCAGTTTCGCGATTTCGATTCTTGCTTGTGCCGCCACTTTCGCCTCCTTCAGTCTCTCCTTCATCGTCAGGTTGCCCTTCCCCTCTCCCCCGGATCTGATCATGAGGTCGTTGGTCGAGAGATCGCGGTGTCTGCTTTCAGAGCTGCGAGAGAAGAATGTACTTGCTGCCGAGTTCCGACTCTTCTTGTCGGCGGTCTTGTCTCCCTTGCTTCCTTTCCGGCTGAGGGTTGGCGCAAGGGGACCTTGGCTCATCGCGCCCTCCCAGCCGAGGGAGGGAACGCAGACGCTTTGAAGCACACCCCCGTTGTCTCTCAGCGCTCTGAGTCGTTTGAGAGCAGGAAAGCCTTCGGCTGCTATGGCTTGAGCAAGGATGTAGTTCGCGTAGCACCTTTCTCGCATAGAAGTGCCTGGAGCCACATCCCAGTGCAGGTATCTGAGGCTTCGAGAGGCGAGGTATGGATGTAGGACTATAGCGATTCCTATAGGTAGCTCGAGTGGCGTTGGACTTGTGACTGCCAGCTTTCTCAACTTCGTCAGATTAAGAAGCATCTTTGCAAACATCGACAATCCAAGAACGCTCGCCGGTAGAATAAGAGTCAGTGACTCCAGTGTCGCCGAAAGTGGTGTCCTGGTGAAGTCAGTAAGCATCTGCGCCGTCAACCCCGGGATGTCAAGCCGCAGACTTTTGAGCGGAGGGAGATGGGGGATGATATCCGGGGGGAGGATGACGTTTGATAGAGCCAGATGCTGCAAATTTGGAAGCATAGCAAACATTGGCTCCAGAAGAGTTGCTGTGAGGGTGCTGGGTGACGGGCTGGAATGTATTGCTAGAGTTTCCAGTTTCGACCATCTCTCATGGAGACCGAGCAGTGCTTCGTCCTCTTCGGGCATCTTCCCTCGTCGTGCGCGGCGGGCGTGAGCGTATGTTAACAGCTCGTTGGCGGTGCCGTCGAGGTGCCATATGTGCTCTCTCAATCGTTGTCTTGTGCTTAATGCGTGCGTGAGCCGAGAGAATCCGTAGTCATACATCCAATACACGCCCTCTAGCCGCTCTAGATTCGGACATGCCATGACGATGCTCGCTACCATGTCCTCATACTTCTCTCTATCCTCTTTGCAATCGGGCACTCCTGGCCCCATGAAGCCTGGAAGACGCAGAGACTCCACCATGTTCGAGAGGTCCGGTTTGGTCGCAAGTGTCCGTCGAAGCAACTTCAGTCTCCCTCCATACTTCATCTTGAATCTCTTCTTGATATGCCCCGTGGAGCTCTGCCCTCTAATTGTAATCGTCCCATATAGCTTTCCCATCGCTGGCCATAAGCACTGCCTATTCACAAGCGCCAACGAACACAGATCCCTCATAAAGCAAGTCGAACATGTATTTTCCCCAGCTTTACTTCCACTCTGCGTTTCCGTCACCAGATGTAACTCTCTCAGCTCCTCGATAACCATCCCCAACACCTCTTTCGGCAGCTTCCTAAACGCCTCTCCCGGTTTATTCCTCAACGGCTTCGTCGGCCTCGGCGAATACGACGGATTCATCTGTACCAGCGGCCTTCGCGGATTAATCGTCCTCCTCGTCGCCCCAAACGAACTCCCATTCGAGCGATAAGAGTAAAAGTCCTGACTGAGCATCTTAGTCTTCAACACCAAATTATGTGGTTTCTGCCCCAATCCAGCACCAAGCATCTCCCCATCTCCAAGCCTTGATCCATAACGCCCATATGTGACATTCGCCCTAACGCTTGCCATCGAGCTAGCGCTGGAACCGTACCAGCTCATGGATGGTTTGGTTGTCCAGCTGGACTCGGAAGACAGTCTGCCATCTTTGCTCCTGCTGCGGTCCTTCACCGGTCCGCCGTTGCTCCTGTCATTTACGTATGGATGGCGTTTTAATTGCCCTTGTGGATCTCGGCAATACAGGCGCGGCTCCATGTAATCAAACCCTTCGAGGACCGTGACGGGAGCTGTCTGATAGTTTAGCGCATGCAAGGCGCTCGAGTCTGTTCGTGCAATGAATTCGAGTTCGTCGTTGCTCAACTGATAGCCTGGTAAGCTATGCCGTGTTTGAGTTCCCGTTGCTGCGCCGCTCGAAATGCTGCAAAGACAGCTATACTATCATCGAGGTAGTTTTCTAGGTAGCTATCAAGATAGTCGTTCAGTTGATCCAAATAGCCTCCGCCGAGGTATTGCCGCCGAGGAGTTCGTCAATGTCCTTGTCGAACGGAGGCGATGACGACTTCTGGAGAAAATAGCTCGAGCTCAGTGCTGACATGGCGCCGGCAACGGGAACACTGTTTCTGATATGCGCGGCGGCTGAGACTCGTTGTACTTGGACCTCTGAGTCTGGGCTGTGTAACAGTGAGTACTGCTTCCACATCAGCCATGTCAGCTTTTAAAGCCTGTCTGTGGATCCCAAGTCCCAGCCCAACCTGAGTACGACATCCCAATCAGTTACCAAAATGTGAGCGCTGTGGCCACACATGCAATGTTACAGAAGAAATTTCGGGGTTTTGGATCCAGCCACTGAACTTGAAGACCTGATGATGACTGCTGGATAAGGAGGGCTTATCACCAATGCTTTACTATGGGTGATGGCCGGAAAAGGAAATGCATGATGTGCTGTGTACGACTGTTCTGGTAGTGATGCGCGGACGCAATGCTGCTTTTGGGAACTGGCCGAGCTGCAACCGAAGCTTATCCAGAGCCCGACGGTACGTACCCGTGCATGCGGGCTCCCGTCGATATCTTACGACAAGCTCGTTGGGATGGTGATGAGACGACGAGGATGGGCACGATGACGATAAATATAGGAACGACTTACATTTCTGAGTTGTCTTCGCGAAGCGCTTCGTTCTAATCCTCTTGATTGTGAGTCGTGCTCTAATTCTCCTCAGCATACTCAGCAAAGTAACTTGGCACTCGTGTCACAACTGTTCCAGATGGTGCCTGAAGTCGCGATACACAGAGCTGACAATTGCGACGCCTGAATACCATGATCTCCCCGCGCGGTCTTAGCCCTCAGTTGGAGCGTTCCAATCGGGTCCAAGTCGAGGTTCTAAGCGACGTCTGAGCGCGGTTCCCAGGCGCTTGTGGTCCTCCACAATTACCGGCATTGACGATCGTCTAAAACCGGTTAACTCTAGTAAAGCCCATCGCCCGAAGGAATCAGCGCATATTAGACTACGGCGAAGCTCACTGGTTGGTACTTGACATCCCGAGGATATTTAACCGTTTAACCCCCGCATTGCAAGCTGCCCAAACGCCGAGACCTGCGATCGTTGCCCATCATCTTCAAGGCTTAGTTCGAGCTCTAGAAGTGCTCCAAAATGTCGCTCACCAGGAGGCGTTATCAGACATGGCATAATCGCCGGATGCAACACTCAGCTTCCCCTCATTTGTCCTGATTGGGTAGTGCAACACTGATGTTTCTTTGGTGTTGATGACGACTCACTCAGGCCCTCGTCAAAATCTCTGGAGGGTGAGGCTGCGACGCTAATCACCATTAAACATAAAAACAAAGCAGGTAACAGTGAAGATTCGAGGACGATAAGGATCACTGTACTGCATTGTGCTTGGTTCGTGTAAGTACCGGGAAACCAGTAAACTCGAACCGATGCTGCTGACTAAGCCTCCGAGCCACAACCACGTCAACCCTCACTTCTCCAACTCTTTAGCACCACTTCATGGAGCTAACCAGTTTTCCTCCAACTGTCAAATGTGCACCCGGATATAAGAAGATTAGCAATTTGAGCACCATCAACAATGATAGACCAAAATAAAATGACTTGCCGACATACTGGCACTCAACTGGCCCAAGCCATCAAGGCTTGGCGGGTATACGGAATGGGCGGCTCCACCTTGAAGTATGGAGACGGGCGTGCGGATGGATCTCATCCTTCGCGTCTATTTGCCACGACGGTGACTTCGCATCTAGACTCAACCTCATCAGACTTCACTAGACGCCTTCTGAGCTCGTAGCTTTTGTCGTTTGAGCTCAATAGTCGCGTCAACTTCCAGCACACAGCAGTATTTGCACCAACACTTGTCGATAAAATCCCTTACTCGTGCCGCTCATGCGTGAGGATGATTGAAGCTGAGTGCGTGACTGCGACAACACTTCGTTTTAGAATACCACAGGTTTTCTGAGAGCGCCTTCTTTAATAAACAATAATAGTAAACGACATCAAAACAGGGCAATATCGAGGCGTAAGACTTGAAGGCACTTAGCCGCTTGTGAAGGTAGTCACGGTCGCCTTCACTTCTCTTCAACTTCCGCCACAGAGCAGGAAAGCGCGACTCATCGCTGAAGCTTGAGTGCTTGAGTCCTCAAACCGATATTGCGACTCTCTTTGGCTCTATAACTCGCCGAGTATGGAAGAACAATCAGCGCAAAGCAGCCCTGGTGGCAACTCAAATCGCCCAGCGGCTTCAGCATCATCGCAGTCACCTGCTCCCTCCACCGTAGCTGTCACGGGTTCAGGTCGAGCAATTCAAGCATGCGATCGCTGCCGCATGAAGAAGGTCCGTTGTGACGGTCTTCTACCCGCGTGCTCTCGCTGCAAAAATGCAGGATTGGAGTGCTTGACCATGATCAAGTTGACTCGAAAGAGCTATCCTCGTAGCTACACCGAATCAATTGAAGAGCGCTTGCGCGAGGCGGAAGAGAAACAGCGTGAGATAGAGGCTGAGATGCATAAGAAAGACCAGAAAATCCGGGAGCTGGAGACTATGTCGCATAGCAACGGGCCGTCGCCACGAGATGCAGGGACACCGCGTGTATATACACCTGGAGCCAGAGTGCCTGGCTCGAGAGACAACAGAGCACAGGCGGCCCGTAACACCATGGAAGACTCGGTGTCTTTGGAAGTAGGAAGAATGAACTCAGATCGCAATGGCGTAGGGAGGTTCATGGGTGCTTCTTCTGGCATCTATTTTGTCGGCCTGGCACAGCAGCGCTTCAGCACTCTGACTGATATGCCATGGCGCATTGGGCACGAACTGCTGAGAGTGGAAGAGGATGACCAAAGTATGGAGTACCAAATTCATCCTGTTGTCCTGCGCAAGGACTTCTTGGGAGATCTGCCGCCGCATGATGTAGCTGTCGGTCTGGCTGATGAGTGGTTTGAGGCATGGAGATACATCTTTCCGATCCTTCATCGTCCTACTTTCATGCGCAATCTGGAGCTCATGTACTTCAAGAAGCAGACTGTTCCAGACCGCGATATTCCTGCCGAGATCTTTGCCATCTTCTATCTTGTGCTGGCTCTTGGGAGTCGTCAGGTGCAAGTGACTGGTAAAGGTGTTAGCGGGCGGCCAGATATCCGTAGTAGCGGTAGCGATGTCATATACTTCGAAAAGGCGATGAGCTATTACGGAGAGGTCGTCCAGCTTGGGACGGTCAGAACCATCCAATTCCAGGAGTTGCTGACTTTGTGGTATGTTTCGACGGGCAAACGGAGTTTGGCTTCGCAAACGATTGCTAGTGTGGCGAGGCTGTCGCTGGAACTTGGTTTGCACCACCACTCAAAACGATTCAATTTCAATCCCTTGACGACCGAGATTCGAAAGAGGACTTTCTGGGTCTGCTATATCCTCGACAGCTATTTGTCGGCTGTTGCTGGTGTTCCTCGAGCACTTCGCGACCAGGACATCGACACCGACCAGCCTTCCAATGTCGAGGACGATTATGTATCATCAGCGGGGTATCTGCCTTCACGCACATTTGGCATGATTGCCTTCGTCTCGCTTGTCAAGGTCAGTCGAGTACTGGCTCAAGCACAGGAGCTGTTGTACACAACTATTTCTCGTTCTGAAACCTTTGCCAAGATGAGCTCACTCGGCAGGCTGCTTAACCACTGGGAGGCTAGCCTGCCTGAGCATATGAGAATGGACTGGCTCGAACTTCGGGTTATGACTCCAGAAGAGGCAGCTGCGGATCTTGGCAAGGGAGCCCCCGAAGTTGTTTTCACACAGCTTATATGGCTGTATGCAAAACTCCTGGTGTATCGTCCTGCACTATCGTTCCGTCAACCCAACGAATCCATGTCTGCGGCGTTGACACACTTGGAGCACATCCCGGACGACATCATTCTGCTTCTATCTCTGCACCCACGCTTCCTGCTGTCTTTCGACATAAATCCCGCCTGTCATGCTTACACTCTCTACCAGTGCGCATTGATGGTCTTGTATATTCCTCATGCTTTGCGCGACACCAACGATCAGCATTATATGGGTGGTTTGTCAAAAGGGGACCCTGAAGCAAGAAAATCGGCGCTCAAGTGCCTTGAGCTTTTGGATTTTATGCGCCGGCAAGGTCGCGTGTCTGAGGCTCCAAGAATACAGAACTTGCGAGACATCATCGCGCTCATTGAGAGTGGAGCAACTACAACCGCAGATACTAGCAATGTGTCCAGCGCAGGACATACGCCAGTCGCGACGCCATCAGCTCAAGCTCTCTCACCTTCATCTCGCTTCTTGTCCTTCAGTAGCAATTCGGGAAGGACGCCGGTCGCACCTCCGAAGTCGCCTTACACCCAGCCTGTCAATCCGCCGCCCAAGCCAAACCCGCTTCCTGGTGTGGCTATTGCGACCGGAACTCTTCCCGCATTAAAGTCGTTCCCTGGATATGGTGAAGGTTTGACGGTACCGTTTGAGTTTCAGGAATACATACATCCTTATGATAGACTCCTGCCGGAAACTGTTACTTTCACTAGTGGTCTGCTCCACCATGGTTATTCCAGCAGGCCAATCAAGGATGTCTGGGAGGACGAGATATTCTCCATGAATCCTGGCGCAACAGGCCCGGTGATGACTGCTAGAGCGTCGGAAAAGCGTCCAGAGGTAGACAGTAACGCCACCCAAACCACAGCCTGGACTGGCGGCACTCCTCTTCCTGCCATCGCAGCAATGACTGCTTCGTACCAGCAGCAGACTCCACAACGGGCATACCAGCCTGCACATACCACACCGCGGCCCCCAGTACCCATCATGGGCTACGATGCGTCCGGAGTGAACGATATGTATTTGGGGCCACGCGGTTCGAAGAGGAAGCGTAATGTCTGCGGAGGAATCTGCTGTGGCTCTTTGGACTGCGAAGACTGTTGGGACCAGAACGATCCTGAAATACAAGAAAGGTTGAGGATGAGAGATTTGGAGCGGCAACGTCAGACAGTGGCAGGTAGCGCAGACAGGCCAGTTGACGATTGTCATGGAGCAGGTTGTGGTAATTGTACCGCATGTTTGGGACCAGTTGAATATTGGGCCAACCCTGCTGGAGCACGTAACGTTGATATGAGATGAGACCGAGCCTTATGGGAGTGCATGGATTAAACAAGTTAAAATTGCGAGTAAGGAATGGCTTCTTGGCTATCCTTCTCCATAGCTGATCGACTTTCACAGCGGCATTAGTTACGGGATGTTTTGTGTATAAAGATGGGAAGCAGGACAACTGCGTTTTGGCTGTAGGAGAATGATGAATTAGAACGGAAAAAGGGGAATGGCAAGATATTCAAAGTATTTGGATTGTGGGTGCTGATATAATCGGCGCTTATGTCGCCTGTGAGTTATGGAAGGTGCAGAGCTGAAGTGGGCCCACTTGGAGTAGAGGCGTCCTTTCCTCGATCGGCAAGCGAGCGACGGCGACCTCGTTACTTCGACTAGCAACGCCGACGAGCAACATCAACCGAGAAACAACTAATACTGACCAAAACCAAATCAAACATTATAGCTTCATAGCTGAATCATACTTCTTGCTTTTGAAGAGTGATTCTGGTTTGCGACATACCTGTTACTTGGTTTATCACACCTCGCGTCAACCTTCGCGTTGCTTCTGTCTCCTGGCTTCGCGACGCGACTTGGGTCAACATCAACACCAACTACCATATCAGCTTACATTTTGCAACACATCCATTCTGTCGACACTGTGGATATAGCTATGGACGACCCCTCTTCAACCAATGTAAGCGACCAATTCAACCATTTCCATCTGCAGATGTCCCAGTCGCATGAGCTAACCTAATGTTTCATCAGGCTGAGACATTGGCCCACGCAGTCCAGTATATCTACCCGACCTCTGGTCTGTTGTCCTTCTTAGCAGTTAAGAGCATATGCTTGTACACAGTTGGCAACCGCTTCCCACAAATCAATGGCGGATACGTCCGTGCCAAGGTCATCTTAAGCCTGATCTTCCTCATCGTCGCGACATATGTATGTGTCACTCCACTTCCGCCTCCGCGCCAGTCTTGCGCCCAGGACCTTTGAATATGCGCTGACAAAGAACTAGGCTGGCAGCGAGGCCAATATCATTGCTCGCAAAGTCGGAAACCACCAGCAGGGTATCGACGATGACAAGGAGGTTAGTACTCCCGTCTCAGAACGCTCTACCTGTGCAACGTTGGCTGACCACAGTACAGATCTACCTCGCATATGCTGCCGGTGCGTGGGCGGCATCTGCTTACTTCTGGCCAAAGCGCAAGGATCGCGTTTGGTATCCATACCTGATCAGCTCTGTCATCTGCACCGTCGGCGAGATCATCTTGATGGAGACCACTCTCACCAAGCCAGACATCTATGATCGCTACGATCTGGTCTCTCTCAACATCCAAGGATTACGCATCTTTGCGTTGCTCTTGGTTCCAGCAATTTTCATCGGACAAAAGCTCAGCGGTTCTGAGTACGAAGGCGAGGGCGATGATCTTGAACGCCAAGCCCTGCTTCAATTTGGCCAATCCACAGAGCAATCGTCGGCTCAGCAATCCGTCCACGATGGTCCGCTTCCAGGCAAGAAAAGTTATGGCGCCTTGAGCAAACATTCCGCAAGACACAGCATTAACATCAGAGGTGGTGATGGCGAGGCATCTTCAGGTGACCAGGTCCAAAGCAACAAGCGTCCTCTGTCAAAGACTAGCACAGTTAGAAGTCACGTGGCAGAAGATGTTGCAGACGCGCCTATTACACCAACCCAGGGCAGACAGTCTGCTGCGTACTCGACTATTCAGGAGATGGCTCAGCCAAAGGCAGGCGATAGTGATGCTTCCTCGGTTGCTACTGTCGACAAGCCAGGCAAGAGGTCTCGCACGAAGCCAAATGCAAAGAACGATGTTCCTGTCAAGAACAAAGGCAATGACACTGCTTCTAATGCTTCTGAGCGCAAGCCAAGCAACAAGCACCCATATGCTCTAGGACCACCGCTTCACATCGCCGATTCTCATGCCGCGAGTCACATTAAGACGAACTCCAGACCTCCAAGTTCGCTGTCGCGATCTCCCCCAGCTAAGGACTCGCCAAAGACGTCAACCGTCAAGATGGCAGCTTCGCCAGTTAAGAATGTCGTCCAGACCCCAAAGCTCAAGCCCGACGTCCCTGATTTTATCCCACGCCACATGAGGGCCTCCGATCTTAGCTTCACCGACAACATCGACACTCCGACTCCCGTGTCCAGAGAAGGCAGTCGTTCCAGCAGTCCATCCAAGATCCGTCCAAGTGCACCAGAGTTCGTCCCAAAACACATTCGCAACTCCACCGAGGTCGCCGTCAGCTCTGTCTCTCTGAACGGCGCCAAGGCATATAAGGGTGGAATATCTCGTCCTAGCAGCCCGCAGAGAATCGACGTTGCGAGAGCCAACTCGCCATGGAAGCCAAATGCTGGAAAGCTCGTTAAGCCTGAGTTCAACCACTCCACCAAGTTGGATGGCAGCGGTGATAGTGCGCTTATGTCCGATGGCACCAGCGATGGCGGCTATTTGGGGTATATTATCAACCAGAGCCCACTTACGACGAAGTGTTCTCCGAGCCCGAGCCTGACAGCTACCGCTCTGGCTACTGCTGGTGTTACGCATCCAAACTTGGCTCAGCCTTTCGTCTTTAACCCTGCGGCCACTCAGAATGCTGCTCAGGCTGCTGCAAATGCCAAGCTCCAGACTTCTCATATTAATAACCCAGCCGCCACAGCGGCTGCTGGTCCCTACGGGCCACTCTCGCCGGAGGAGCGCGACAGGGCTTTTGCTTCCATCAACGCCAAGATGTGTCTGCCAGCCAATGCCCACAAGCTCATCGGCACGGTTCACAATGGACAGGTCCTCTCTGTCTCTCCAAGGCTCAAGCCAGTGCAGCAGATGACCAACCACGCCCCTCATCTACTTTCGCCCTACCAGGTCTACGCGAACAGAATGGTGCAGCAACAGGCTTCAATTACGGCGACCCCAACCGCAACTCCACCATTTGGCGAAGCTCAGCAAGTTCAGCCACCTTTCCTGCAGCAGAATTTCATGAACATGATGCAGCAGCAAGACGCAGCTAAGACAGCACACTCCGCCGCCGTCGCCAACTATATGGCCAGGCAGGCTAAGCCAACGCCACCGATGCATCAATTCTATCCAAACGGTGTCGCCACAAACCCAGCATCTGGTAACTCCACCATCTATATGCACCCATTGCTTGGTCACTGTAACCCAGTGCATCCAATGCATAACCACATGCATCAGCCATACCAGCCATCGCCGGTTCCGACGACTGCAACCTCTATTTCTTCTACCTTTGCCACCTCGCCTCACCCACCGGCCACGCCAAAGGTTATCCTCCCACCTCAGTCAGTTGCCAATGACAACATCCTTAAACCAACCACAGCCGCACAGGTCAACGCCAAGGCCAACGCCGCAAGAGTTCGCAGGGACATGACCAAGTCCGAGCCAGCCGGTAACCGCGCCATCCAGATGTCCAACTTCGTGGATGGCAGTCAGAATTCTGAGAACAACTCCGACCCGACATCCAACAAGTCGAACTCGGAGGCTTCTGGCGCGTTAAAGTATAACAAGGAGAAAGGTATTGTGCCAAGCATTACTGTCAACAACTCCGAGGGAGGAAATGGCGGACAGGGTAATGGTACAGAGGCAAACCAGAAGGTGAGTCTACGTTCTGCGTCCGCGGCTTTGGAAGCTGTTTGTGCTGCGATCTCTGCCTCGAAGTCCGCTAGGAAGTTTGCCACTCCTACCATAACTGTCACTGTTAGTGCCGACTCTGGAGCAGTCTCTGGCATAGCCTCCAGAGCAGTCTCTGAGTCTTGCGCTTCTAAGTCTGATGCCGAGTCTGGCCTAGTCAAGACCATGGGACTTAACCTTGGAGCACGCGTTGCTAGCCCATCTAGAGCAGTCTTTGGATCCTCGAATGTCTCTCAAGCTTCTGACTCTGGACAAATGTTTGCCACCGTCTCTCCAGCATTACTGCGAGCCGACTCCGGGCCAGACGCCGACGCTTCCTCTAGAGCAGTGTCCGCGGACTCGGGTACCGATAAGAACGGGCAGTCCCACAGGCCTGCCTCTGCAAAGTGGGCTCATGAGATGAGAGAGCGTTGGACCTCTGGAGCAGTCTCTGGATCATCTGATGTCTCTCAAGCCTCGGGCACAACACACTCCATCATCTCTTCATCCACCTTCCCAGACACCCCAAGAGCAGCCTCAGGAGAGTCTGAGTCTTGGGTGGATGAGTATGATGAGAACTTCGGGCAGTCCCGCACCACCCACTTTTCAAAGTGGGCACTGTCTGCAAAGCCGAGGGTGTTTGACATTCCTAGGAACTGCCCGCATAATCCCAAGAAAGTCGCACAGTGGGACAAGACTAAAAAGAGGCAAGAGCGTTTTATTCCGAGACGTATCTTGCTGCCTCCATCTATCTACGAACGTCTCCGCAAGGGCGGAAGCGAGGAGGCCGGACTTGATGCTGGCGGACTTGCAGAGGCTGGTGATGGAGGGAGTGCAAAAGGTGAAGAGATGGGAGCTGATGAGAACGTACCTCTAGGCTCCGCCCGCCCACGCCCCGCATCAGCTCAGAAGAGTCACCGCGCCGATCTCGGGGATCAGTTCGATTAAATCTCAGCACGACGCTTTGCGGTCTGCGGTGTCTACTACGATAGGTAGTGAGGACGCCTCCAACCTCGTAGACGGCAATGCTGGTGGAGGTGGAGGAGATGGTGGTGAGGGGAGTTCTGGACAGAAGTTGTATAAAGGGAAGCCACGACCACCGCGCAGGGCTAGGCATTGGAGGAAGAAAGGGAGTAATGCTAGCGCTTCTGGGAGTTTTGTTGATGGGAGTTCTATGGCTGGGAGTTTGATGAGTGGTGTGGGGAGTCAGCGTAGCAGTTTTGATCGTGGGAGTGGGACGAAGCCGCCTGTTAGCAGCCCCAGTTTGGGTCCTGTGCCGGGATATGCTTATACGGGAATGGGTTAATCGTGGATATGTTAGAGAAAGAGTCAAGTGGAGTTGACATGAGACAGCAAGTGCTTCCCTGCTATGTCGAGTGACACCAATGCTAGGAATTGTTGACGAAAAAGGGGAGAGGTGTTTCTGTATTATAGTTCCTTTTTCAGGAGTGGTGGAGCAGATGGAGTTGTTTACTATCATAGGGTTTTGTCAATTGTAATAGTGGCAGAGCAAAGCGTTGTGAGGTGGCAAGCCAAACACGTATTCATGAATTCAGTCTTTGACACGATGTCCACTATATGACACATCACAGAATCATAGCTGACATAGCTCAAAATAGATAAGGAAGGGGGGGGCTGGAAATCTTCATGCTTTTCAGTCTAGAACAAATAGCTCGAAATATTATCAATGACGAGTGTTGCGGTCCATCTGAGGCATTTCTTAGTCCATGTTTGGATCCCCATAGTGGCTTGTCACATCAACCCGAGAAGCTTCACTTCCGTCATCGTAGAGTGTCTACTCCTTAGGTGTCTGAAACCTGAGGAGCTGCCAAAATCAAGATGCGATGTAGTGGTTTCAAAACACATGTCGTTTCTCGAATGCAACTGCGAAATTATTATTTTTGGCGTCCTGGTCAGCCATAACTTCAAGTCATAACTCAAGCCACAAGCTCAATCTTATCACTCATCCTTCATCACTCATCTCAATCCGTCCAATCAACCACTTCGCGATCGAAGCGCAAGATCTAATCTCAGCCACATCTCGGCGGTGGCGCTAAGGCCGAAATGCCGAGCTTTTGACATTTAGCGATTTCAAACCACCACTAGCTCAACTCAAACACTCAACGGCATTTCGGTTTTCGGGCGCTGTCAGATAACAACTCGGGAAGACGGACACTGACAGGAAAGCCGACGTGCTTACGAAGCGTCATCGACCAAGCCATGCGGATATTCGGCGATGAACTTAGGAAACGAGGAGTTCGGCATAGAAGTGGACAAACAGCGAGACCGCATCTCCATGCTTACGGATCGTTCCAAAAACCAAACCCAGCATGGATCGAGCTCGGAATCTGGATC
>RCNJ01000091.1_pt1 | contig 90714 bp, 93 predicted proteins | sample 2041171 | NCBI WGS metagenome assembly RCNJ01 (sample SAMN09708213, study PRJNA481090) | feces metagenome | biome: feces | host: Pygoscelis adeliae | place: Antarctica: Rookery Lake | collected 2010-03-01 | reverse complement strand
TGCCAAGATTATGTGCGGATGGAACCTAGGTACTGTAGGTACTTGGGTCCATTGAAGGTGTACTCAAGTATCTTCATACGCTTGGCCCAAAATGGTCCAAACGCTGCCCGAAAGGGTACATTGGTACATCGTGTGGAGGAAGCGGCCGCTTCACTCCTGACTCGACCCCATCAAAATCTTCATCCTACTGAACCTTAAATAAGTCGCCTAAAAATCAGTCAAAACCCTAATAAATACTAGTGGCGGCTTGATAAAGAGGTTAGTCACTAGATTACCAGTTAACACGGTCGAAGTCATGGATGTACTTTCTCTGTGTTGTGCTGCAAAATAGCGGTCGTGGTGACCTGGGTGCTCTTTGGGGAGTTTGGCGATGGTCCGTGTTGTGGCCATAACCTATCGTCCTCCGCAGGTCCGGCAAAAGTATTACACCGTGATATTAGATTGGATTTCTAAGAGCTTCAGTTGTGACACATCAAAGACGTGCGACGCGGGGCAATTCAGAGCTCAATAAGCGACCTAGAAGCGCCAACCAGTTGACTGTTACCCTCCAGATACCCAACTTCCAAAGTCAACCTAATCGCATCAGAATCGCAACAATGGCGCACGGAGTAAGTCTCAGCCTATCTATCCACCAACCGATTAGCTATTGACTCCCTTTCCAGGACGAGCTCCAGCCATCCTTCGAGGTTATCTCCTCCCTCCTCACCGAAGCATCCACCAAAGCCTCTCCACCAAACCTCATCCCAGTCTACGCCCAAATCTCCTCCGACCTCATCACCCCCTCCACCGCCTACCTCAAGATCTCCTCCGCCTCAAAATGCAACCACTCCTTCCTCTTCGAGTCCGCCGCAACCGAGCTTGTAGGCCGATACTCCTTCGTCGGGGCCGGGCCAAAGAAGATACTGAAGACAGGAGAAGGCCATGGATCCTCCGTGGACCCTTTGCCAGAGCTCGAGAAGGAGCTGGCAAAGTACACGGTGGCTGAGGTGCCGGGCGTGGTGCTACCGCCTATGACCGGAGGGGCAGTAGGATATGTCGGCTACGACTGTGTTCGTTATTTCGAGCCCAAGACCGCGCGGGATATGGTCGACGTCCTCAAAGTCCCGGAATCGCTATTCATGTTCTTCGACACCATCATAGCTTTCGACCGCTTCTACGGCGTCATTAAAGTCATCACCTTCCTGCACGTCCCATCCGACATCTCCACCTTACCACAGGAGTACGAGACTTGCGGCAAGATCATCCACGACTTGATTGAGGTTCTCGAATCGCCGGATCTGCCATTACCGGAACAAGGTCCGATAAAGCAGGATCAAGAATACACATCCAACATCGGGCAGCAGGGGTATGAGAACCATGTCCATGGGCTGAAGAAACATATCATGAAAGGCGACATTATCCAGGCTGTCCCGTCGCAGCGCTTTGCGAGGCCGACGAGTCTGCATCCTTTCAATATCTATCGCCATCTGAGGACCGTCAACCCATCGCCATACCTCTTCTACATAAACTGCGAGGATTTCCAGATCGTGGGCGCGAGTCCTGAGTTATTGGTTAAGAGCGAGGCCGGTCGCGTCCTAACCCACCCAATTGCTGGTACGGTGAAGCGTGGAAAGACGGTAGCCGAGGACGAGGCCCTGGCTTCTGAGCTCCGTAACTCCCTTAAAGACAGAGCTGAGCACGTTATGCTTGTGGACCTGGCAAGGAACGACATCAACCGCGTCTGCGACCCTATTACAACGCGCGTTGACCGCTTGATGGTGGTCGAAAAATTCTCCCACGTCCAACACCTCGTCTCCCAAGTCTCAGGCGTCCTCCGCGACGAGATGACGAGGTTTGACGCCTTCAGGAGTATCTTCCCAGCCGGCACAGTATCCGGCGCTCCAAAAATCCGCGCCATGGAACTCATCGCCGAGTTTGAGAAGGAGAAGAGAGGTATATATGCCGGCGCCGTCGGCTACTTCGGGTACGGCAGTGTGACGCCGGACGGAGAGAGGACGGAGGGAGCGATGGATACGTGCATCGCCTTAAGAACAATGGTTGTCAAGGACGGTGTGGCATATCTGCAAGCCGGCGGAGGGATTGTGTTTGATTCGGATCCGTATGATGAATGGATGGAGACGATGAATAAATTGAAGGCTAACATGACGTGTATCTCGAGCGCCGAGGGGATTTATACTAGGAGCCAGAGTAAGACGGCACAGACGGAGGCGATGGAGGTGGAGGAGCCGGTTAAGACGGGGGCACACATCGATTTGGCTGCTTAGATGCTGCGGCTCAAGAAGGGAGGTTAGAGGAGATATCTTGGGGGGCATAGAGGCGGCGTTCAGGACTTTGGCAGCGACATCGGCGCTCATAGACTAGTATTCAGCTTATTTCCCCTAGTGCTCTACTATCCATGCCCCTGTGCTAATCGGTTCCCGCCCTACATCGCCAACGTACCAACCGTCTCCGCCCACACCCATCCCCGCTCAACGACCCTATTCAACCCTTCCCTCAACCCCCGAACTTCACAAACCAGTTTATCCACCTTCCGGCTCTTCTCCCTCTCCTTTTCCTTGAAATAAGTAACCTGGCCGTCCAGGTACACGACCCTCTCCTCCAGCGTACGTGAGCTTTCGATCAGGCGAGTTGCCACTTCTTCGATCTTGGTGAGCTTGGCGATGGCGCCATCTCTCCCTCCTGCCATCGCCTTTGCCGTTGTCAACGCGTCGACTCTTGCCGTCATCGCTTCATCTCTCTCCTTCATTGCCAAATCAAGCTGGTTTTGCATGGCTTCCCGGCGAGGTCTACTATCATTCAGCCGGATAATAGCCTGCCCCTTGCTGTAACATTCTCGGCGGAGTTTCAGGAGCTCGGTGTCATTGTCCGTGCGCTCTTTTCTCAGCTTGACTAATTCGGCCTCCTTCAGCCCATTATCAAAACACAAAATCGCCAACGTCCCCGTCTTCCTCTTCCCCAGCCCCACCTCAATCTCCGCCATTCTCTTGCCCTTAGCATGGGCAGCGGCGCGGTCGATAGCATCAGCCCGTTTAGTATCCGCCATAGTCCAGACCACATTCTCATCCGGGATACCGGCATTGTTATCGACGGCAGTGTGAGAGTCGGCGACAATATCGTCAACAAGAGTGTCGAAGTCCTCGACAGCCGCATCACTTTCGACGGTTGCAGTGGCATCGACAGCAGCCAGACGACCAAAAGGAAAAAGAACGCCAGTGGCAGAAGGAGAGTTCATCTCGTGGTTCAGCGCATCAAACGCAAGTTCGGAGGAGACGAGGACTGGTGGCATGGCGCCGAAGGCGATGAGAGACGGCATTTTGATAGTGGTTTGCTGGGGTCGTGTTAACTGGTTTCTCACAAGGAGCGCAAAAAAGGGGTATACCTGGAGATTGAAATTTAAAGCGAAATCGAAAATTGATCTGTAAAACCGGTTGGTATCGTCCGTTGCAAAGTGGCTGCTTCTTGTTGCTGGTTGATGTAAAAGAGAAGAAGCTGAAACCCAAAGATGTCGCACCTCGTTCACTGACAGTTCTCGCCGGTTCATAGTGCCACTCATTGTGATGGCAGCGGTAGTCTATGTTCACGAACTGCTATCTGCGCACAGGCTCAACCAAGCTTAATCACCATCTCACTCGCCGCCTCCACGCCCAATGCCGCGACGAGTTCACCCACCCAACTCTTGACACTACGTGGATCGTCCAGCTCGCTGCCATCCCATACATTAAGCTGTCCTGCCCTCGCCATCTGGCCGCGCATCGAGATGCGTACTTTCCCCAGATCCAGCTCCTTCACCTCTTCTAACGGCATAATACCGGGCATCTTCCTATCCCAGAGGGAGAGGTTATCCGAATTTTCGGGTGTGACATCTTTCCTCTCCTCTTCTTCGTCGACCTCATCGGTATCCGTAGCTTCTGAAACAAATCTCTCGATCTCCATGCGCTGTTTCTTTTCGTCGTTCATGGTCCACCATTCGTAAGACATCGGGTCCAGTACCTCCGTAGGCGAGAAATCTCCCTTATAACGCATCTTCGGACATGTCTGGATGTAAAAGCCCATCCAGTAGTACTCGTATCCTCCTTCCTCCACTAAACTTGCTTCCCTCAACGCACTCAGCTTCCCAGGTGACCATTTGTGGATGGATGAGTCGTACATGAAGTAGACGGCGGAGACACCCTGCGGAATCAGGTCGAGTACAGCCAGGGCCACCAACTTTCCATCCAATCTATGACACTGATGATAAGAGCCCAGCTTCTTTTCGCGCAACTTCCTGCCGCCATCGACCCATGATTCTTTACTCTTAGGCATCGGACTACTACACAAAAACCTCATCAACCCAGCCCTCGTAACCTCATCCTCCTTCTCTCCATGCACCGTTGTCTGATAATGCAGATACAGCCCAAACTTCTCCTCGCTGAACTTATCAGGCTCAAGTGTCACCGTGAATTGGTGGGCGGGCTTTATCTCTCTACCGTTTCTCTCCACCAGCTTTGGCAATTTTTCGGTTTCGGCTTCATGCACGCGTTCGAAGAGGTCAAAGGTCTGCTTGTGCCGCTTTGCATCTTTTTTGCTACGTGGGTGAAGTCTTTCTTTTGCTTTTATGTACTCATCGCCCAACACAAACTTATTAAAGCGATTAATAGCTTGGCGGTGGTCTGTCCTTGGGTGGAATTTGGCTACTGGTAGGCGAATTGTGTATTGCGCACAACAACTGTTGGCGAGATCGGGTTTGTAGAGGATGCTTCCTGAGCGTCTCCAACCGCGGGCCAGAAGGAGTTGGTAGAATTGGGGTGTCAGGGAGGTGGACATGGTGTAGAAGGAACGGCCTGGTGATGTTAGTTGCTGGGGTATAACATGTGAAGAAAGAGAGGGGAAACTGGAGCAAGGTATGTAATGGATGCCTTGGGATAAATGGAAGTGAGGAACAGGGACGGGAGAGATGTCCGTCGAGGATTTCTATGGCATAATAAAAGCTGATCGCCCTCTAAAAAAGCCATCGTAAAATCAAAACGAACAAAAACTGGAAGACGAAAATAAAAGATACGAACTTTCTTGCGGCCCTCTAGCGCCTTTACAATATCCGCATTCATGTTGTCTGTAACCTGGTGCCCATTATCGTTAGCTTCTTCTTCTTATGTATCCCGTCTGAAGTATTATTGTACCACGGGTTCTTCTCAAATCAAGAACGGCAAGACCTTCCTCCATTTTATTTTGGGTGTGGTGGAAGTGAAGTCTCCTTCTGGACAGGTATCACGATCCACCAAGCTGTCAAGCTCTAGCCTCAGCTACTGTGTATCGTACAGCCAGATATCTTAGCTTGCCTTGGGGAACTTATGACATCCAAGGATACAAACACGTGGGAAGTATCGTTGAGGTGTGTAGAAAGTTGCAACAAAAGTGCGGATAGAGGTGCAGGAATAGGTGCATGAGAAGTGGACGGACAGCTTGCTTACCGACTGGACTAAGGAGGTTTGCTTCACTTGCAGCAATTGCATAAGCCTCGGCGTCACTGTCCGAGTCTGATGTGGACATAATCCTGAACCGAGGTTACCGATAGACTTCAGCGTGCAGGTGTGTATGTAAATAGAGGATAGATGCGGTGGGTTTGAGGAATCTAGATGTGGGGATCGAGGTTGCCGTGCGGTCAAAAGTGACGTTCGTTTTCCGAGGTCACCTAGGTACAGACGCTGTGTCAGATACAAGTGAAGACCCTTAAATGCCGCTCTGTCGTGCTCTCGTTACTCTGTGTTCGTACACTTCTTGGGTTTTAACCTCCTGCAACAAAACTTGAGGGGTTGTGGTTACAGGACGGAGTTTCCCCGCCTCTTCGCCAACGTTCGATATGTCACACAGCACAGTTGGATGCCAGGCACGACATAAAGCCCGCAACCCTACCCTAAGCTTTACGTCGTGGCACTAGCAAGTAAAGTCCCGATAGGGGGGGTGTTATGCAAGTTAAGCGAATCAGAAATATAGATTGTAATGCCGATGTTAAAAGGAGAATCGCGGGGTTAAGGTTGAAGCCGATAGGGACGATGGTGGGCGGCGCATACAACATAGGATCCTGCTGCAAGCATTGCGACGCGCATATTCGTGCGGCTCGTTCGCCTCTATCAAGTTCTACTTGGAGGTATTTAAGTACATTTCCATCATATTACTCATTCGGTGTTGTAACGCCCGACAGCGAGCTCGGGGGCTGTCTTGGTGGGGTCCTCTCAATCTCCGAGTCGGGCGACAATGAAACCAGCTATCAAAAGGACCCCGTAAGTACGACGAGAGAGCTTCCAAGCTTCCTTCTAGTGATCCCCTTGAACAACTTAAAACATGGGTGTTTATTTTTGTATAAGCCGCCGGTGCCAATTCTAGATCGCCATCTATTGTGGCATCATTGCCTACCGCAGATCAAGATCGCTTAGAAAGCCATCATTCCGTCAGGGCAAAAAGGCAGGTCGACGCGGCGCGCAACACAAAAAGTTCCGACTCCAGCACTCGACCTCGATCAAGAAGACTAACCAGTCAACGAGCCATTACTCACCACCACCACAAATTATCGACGGCCTGGATACCTCTTTTCTATATACACATCTAAGCGACCACAGAAACTTTCTTGGAAACATCTTTCAGAAGACCTACGGTCCCTGTTAGCTTTTATTACGTCGCTACCGAAGCCTCGCCATCCCTATCCGCAGCCTCGCCCACAGCTACGCCCAGACCTCGACGACAGACGACGCCCACTTTCTGCTTCCGCAGCAGCAATAGCAGCAAGCAGCACCTAAGGTGCAGCTCTGCTCTACAAGCATATATATATGGCGGATAATAGATCGATGGAGAGTCGAGTGGGGAGGACAAACCAACGTAAGTTGCGTTCCTTTATAATTCATGGTGGCACGCGACATAAATAAATTCCCGCCTCGTCAAGCACACGATACATCTCCCGAAATCGCCAAGAGCCTGCGGCAGTGCTGTTAATCAAAGCCGCACACGACACTCTTACAACCTTATTGAGCTGCGCCCGCTGTTTCTCATACACTATTCACTTGTCCCACACCATTCACCTAACTAACAATCCCCAGGTTACACATCCCACGGCCACCGCCTAGTAGCCGGGGTAATCCCCCTCAACCGTCCCTTCTCTCCCTCCACTTCCATCACCTCACCCTCCCAACCCTCGAAAGTCCTCCTAATCCAATCGACCCGCCGCGAAAACCCGGAATGGGTCCTCCCCAAAGGCGGTTGGGAGACAGACGAGACGTGTCCGGAAGCAGCGCTGAGAGAAGCGTGGGAGGAAGGGGGGATTGTCTGTAAGATTGAACGGGATCTTGGTTGTATTGAGGAGATTATGGGACGGAAGAAGGAGAGGAAGGAGGGAAGGAGCCCGGTGAAGAAACAGAATCCTACGCCGCCGAATGGGGTTGTTGAAGAGAGGAACGGGATGAATGGGAATGGGATAATACAAGAGGAGAAAAAGAACGGAGACGAGAGGCCGAAAGATAGTTGTGGCAAGGACGGAAAGGGATGTCTGTTTCAGTTCTATGAGGTGACGGTGCTGGAAGAGAAAGAGGAGTGGCCGGAGGCGCACAAGAGGGCCAAGAAATGGTTCGAGTATGAGGAGGCTATCGCCGCCTTAAACGGCAGGGTTGAGCTGAGGGACGCGTTGGAGAGGAGTAGTTTGGGGAGGATACATAGGGCTAAGGTGGAGGATGGGTGCCGGTAGTCCAGGATTGGGTGTTTGGACTAGAGATTAGGACTACAGCCGTAGTCTCCAGTCTGGACATCTGATTCATGCTGTGATGGCGATCGTTGGATATGATGGCCTCGCTCTTCTGATAGAGCTCTTGTGGTGGTCAGGATACTTATTGGATAGTTGGTTGGCTGCTGCGTCTTTGATTTCACCGTGTTCGTGTCGGGTTGGATGGTGTTGCTGGAAGCATAAGTTGCTCGATTCGAGTTAGACGATAGAGCATACGATGACATAGACCTTGATACCCTTGTGTGACTGCTTACTTTCTCAGAAGCTAATATCATAGTTTGCTAGCAGCTTGACACTGATGTTCACCCTTCTCTAGTAATATCATTGGCGTATAATTATACTAGGAAGCTGACTCTGAAACTGCTCGTTACACTATATGTAGTAATACTTATGTAGATATAGAAACCATCATGTCAAAACTTATTTACGTCTGTCCTCTATAAGCGCTTCTTAACTGCCTGCTTGCACCAGCACTCGATCAGGATGCATATCACGTGCGATAAGACCGCATTATCGGCACTGGGGTTCTCCACAATGTCCCATCATCGCGTCCCCCATCATTCATGGCCGCGCGATAGCTCATCGCCAGACAATGCGCTGTTAACAAACCATCCCACGTCCACCACAACGACAGCAAGTTAACGAGCGCCCACCACCATAATCATGGCGCACCCAAACCATCCAAGAATGGAGCACCTTTCCCTCAACCAGAGATCAACACCACCACCCGGATTCCAAGCGCAAGTTGGAGCGTTTGATGGCCAAGATCGCATGACTGGTGCGCCAGCGCAGAGACACGCTACTCCCCCAAATGTTGCACCTCCACCGGGGTTTAGACAGCAGGGTGCCTATTCTGGCCCAATGGGATACGATAAGACGACGGGGGCGCCATATGGATCGCCTGCACCGCTACCACAGGTCCGCGATATGGTACCTATCACACAGGGACTCGAGCAACAGCCAATTCCAGGCGCCCCACAACCACAAGCTCCTCAACAAGCAGAGGGCGAGGGACAAGCGCAGCCAGGCAATGGACCGGGACAGAACACATTAGGAGGACCAGGAGCACGCACGCTCGGCATGCCACCTCCTCAACCGCAGCAGTTGCCGCCGCAGATGTTTACTACCGCGGCGCAGTTGTTAGATTTGACTGATAGTGAGTCCCCAATATATACCCGCCGTCCTCTTCGACATCAGACATCCTAAGATCCCGCCGCGACCGTGATTGCGAGCTCTCTCATCAAGACAGTGAGGCAGTGCGCCGAGTCCGATTGAGGAGTGAAGGGCCGAGGACGAGACGGAGAGAGAGAGGATAGATGAAGAGTAACGCTGACACAAAACAGAGAAGCTCATGGTTGCGCTCAGAGACGGAAGGAAGTTGATCGGTGTCTTGAGGTCATGGGATCAGTTCGGTAAGCTCTCCCTTCCGTTCCCCTTCCACCCATCACCACCTTCGCTACTTCTTTTCCATCACCATGTTTCACATACGTGAAGTACGTCGCTAACACCCACCAGCAAACCTCGTCCTCCAATCAACATCTGAACGCCTCTTCACCACATCTCCTCCATACCAATACACAGACATCCCGCGCGGCACCTTCCTTGTCCGCGGCGAGAACGTCCTTTTGCTAGGCGAGATCGATCTGGATAAGGATGATGAGTCACCACGGGGCTTTGAGCTGGGCCAGAGAGAGGAGGTGCATAAGCGGTGGATTGAGGAGGGGAGGGAGGAGAAGAAAAAGGAGGGGAGAAAAGGGAAGGTGTTGAGGGGGTGGGGATTTGGGGGAGAGGTGGATGAGGGGATTTCGTAAAGGGCCTTGATGGCACCTCAAGTGATGACCCAGCACCCGAGTAGTTGAGGACTACCTGGTGATGATGATGTTGTGGGCCAGGTGTGATTACGAGGTGAGAGGCGCATCAGAGCAGAATATTGTGAAATGCTCCGGGTGGCCTGGCACACCTTTGAGCTTTGACATTGTTTGATCATGCTCATTATGTCAGACAATTGCTAGATATACAGCACTTTGCCGCAACTCCTCTTCTTTAAGTGCATATCAACCTTCGTTGTGACCAGCCTAACGGCTTTATTATGTACGGAGCAATAAATGCCGCAGTATATTGGACATGGAGACATCTTCCCTTCCGTATTTGGAATAGCCTCAGTGGAGCAGCGAGGAATTTGGTCACTCCGCTGCGCTGATAGGATGTGTAACAGGTTGTTGCCGTTGACTAAAGTACCGTCAGCACCCAGGCAATCCCCTCCGCTACCTTCCAGTTCATGGGATAGTGGTAGTCAACTAGTTAGCGGTATCGCTACTCAAGAAGCCGTTGTTGATTCTCGGTTAAAATCTACGTTCTCGGATCAGCACGGCGCTCTGCTCCACATAACGGCCAGCACGCAGGGGTAATTGCTTCCACAGAAAAAGGAAGGTTAATCAGTCAGCCAGGATATTTATACAGTTTCATCCTAAAAGCCTTCAACTCGTAGACACGGCGATATGCTTCAAGCGTAGTCATACCGGTATAGGCACACCGCTGTAAAGAGTAACTGGTTTGCTGGAGACCAACACTTCTCCCTTTCATGTATAATAAGGCTTACCGTTACTCGGCATTGGTTTTTTTGCTTTAAAGCGAAATAGGGACGATGAAACTTCCATATGCTTGAGATCTGTGCTTAGGAACAGTATACGCCCAAAGCTGCGCCTTGTTCTGCCTATAGAAGCTCGGCTATTTTCACAGTAGGTTAGTGTTATCGATAACTCCATAATGTTAACTGTTTATGGCCACTAACACATCTTTTTTGCACCATGAACATCAGTAGTGCTAGAGCTCACAGCGAAATTTCTAGAAAAGTAAGGACGCAGGAATAGTTTGGCAGGCCGTCATGTTAGGCTGCCATGGAGGTAGTTTTTGCTTATAGAAAAAAAAGAGATTCCATAACTTGACTTTTCATCAATCATATTACCTTGTATGTGTTATTAGTAGGTGGTGCTCGGCGTGTTAGTCTCAAGTCAGCTAGGATGAAGGACAACACTTTTTCAGAAGTGTATAAAACGCGAGCCGAGGACTCCGTTGCGAGATCCGTGGGTGTACTGCCAACATCGCTCTTACCATCAGACCATGGGGACGGCTGTTGTGAGCTTTGAAGAGAATTTGGTGACAGTAATTTTGTCAATTGCTTGAGAATATACTAAGCGGCAGCGTATAACAATCCGAACGCATCACTAACTCGGGGACAGACTATGAGGCTGGGAGGAGATTCCCGGCAGTTGATGGGATGTTGTGGACAGTCAATGAAAGAATGGGAGTAACTCGAGTGCGTTGCTTGCAGAAGTGTGGAGGCGCATGGGACAACTGATGGAATCAAGATGAAGAATGTAACAAGCCACGGATCATGAATTGCTGCCTGACGACATTTTCGATGAACGTACTACTTTCAGGTGCATTGCATGTAGCCGTGATTTATGTAGACGGAGTAACAGGTGTTGGATCTTCTTCTAGGTAGCTGGTGATTGAGCTCGTGTTTGCAACGACGGGTGATAAGAGAAGATGGCAGGCCCTCAGAAGAACATCGAACGTTCTGAATAAATATGTCCACTACCGTTTTGACTTCAAAGTGTTATTTCATGTTTGACAAAGCAAAAGCGTTGGTTGTTTCCAACTCACACATCTTCCGGAACGTTGTGGTTGACGTCTGTTTTGGTGTTGTGCTTCCAGAGGTAGCCAACGGTGGGGCGGCCGCGGAAACCAAGCTTGTCATCACGTGTGTCGCGCTGTTGTTCCTAATTCCTGAGTCACATCCACAGGCACACCTCCAGGCAGCAGCTCGCTTAGACCTCGCCTCCCACCACTAGCGTACTTTCCCAATTTCCCCCCTTCCATATATACGCCGCCTCCCTCATATTTGTTTTATTTTCTTCAGCTCTCTTTGCCTGTAAGCATCTGACCCCCAACATTTGTCCTCAACGACCATCCACTAACTGGCTTAGATCAAGTGTAGTATCTGTTCTTTTCAGTTTAATCTCTGAAATTGACCCATGTGGTCAAATCAATGATTAAATCTATTTTTGTACTCAGCCATGAGGCCGCTGGATTTATCCATGTCTCGAGGCATAGTTTCCCTGGTATTACACTGCCTCCAGGTGAAGCGAACACTTCTATTTTCATTGAGATTCCGCCTTGAGCGGGGTTTTGGAGAAGATGCCGATCCTGAGAAAGTGTGCTGTGATTGAAGCCTGCAAAGACCCGTGACAGATGGAAGGCGCGGCTGATGGGTGTGTAAACAAACGCCGAGCAGTGACGGTGCGCGAGATTTGCGCGCGGGTTTGCGGCAGTCGCGCCAGCACCCCGCCGAACAATTCACGCTGTGCCTCATCGCTATAACCGCCTTCTATCATTTCGTGGGTGATCATTCAGCGCGCCATCCGAAAGCCAGTTCTTTCCCCATGGGCTTTCCAATCCCTGCCTTCTCTTGAGCATTATGAGCCTAGAAACTCGTGATGACGCGCGCGGAGACCCCGAAGACGCGCGAGCTGATCTGCGACGAGTAAACGCTGCATCATTGTTCCAGCCCTACATCCAGCAGACTTCAACTTCCGCTCTTCGTTCATGGCCTCAACTATCCCTACCCGCCTTTGTCAGTTGCGAAAGTCGTGATCACGCGCCGAGGAGTTCGGATCGAACTGTGACGACCACAAAGCGGTGCCGCACCACGACCGTGTCCTCGGCGCTTCCTACTCATTGGATTTGAAAATCACACCGCACTGTCTATGCCGCACGAGTCGTTCTTCATTCAGGAGTACTCGTGTATTCATGGCGCAGGGGGGAATAGGCCATCACAAGTGTAGGTGCGTTTGTCGAGGAATAAGAGAGAGATATACAGAACAGTCCTGTGAGAGAGGAGCCAAAGACAAAGTCTACTAATCCTGAGACTGTCGTTCGTTTTCGATCCGAGCTTTGATTCCCTCGTCTGGCCAATCGGTTGAGCAATGCCATTGTAGCTGTGATGGCAACAACTTGAAAAGAGTTTGCTCAGTGGTCGGCGGCGGACAAAGTAAACAAAGCTTGGTTCTGCCGCCCCGATCCTTTGTTTACAGATTTACACCTTTTCCCTACCGTACCCTCGGTATCTAACCTTACTTGCTGTTTCTGCCCGAATCTCAAATCTTCCGTTGCCGACATACTCTTACACAACTTCCATATACCTCTTCGCACACCATCACAGCTCATATGTATCTTCATGTTTCCTTTCGTACCCAACCCTTCACTCAACACTAGACCTAAATATAGACCACCATTTTTACATAGTGCTACGCCCTCCCAAAGGATCAACCGAAAACAACAACTCGGAGTGTATGTATCAGGGCGTTTAACTGACAGCATAATCTCACCACCGACCTCAAACTCGCCCATAAACAACCCCAGAATCTCTCCACGATTCCCCAAGTAAGCATCTTTCATTTCTTACCCTCAGCCCAAACCACCTGCACGACATCACTTGCTAGCGCATTCATCCTGTCCCCGCTATCCTAAAACTACACGTACCATGCGCCATCCCCCTATATCGTTTTTCCAAAACATCCACCATCATCTGACACCTTCGAGCAAGATCAACCTTCTTCGATACCATTTCACGCATCACAGCAAACCGCCATAATCACTATACTTGTATAACTCCTAGTACGTTCATCCTCATCCTCTACACATCTTCAACCTCACCCACTGTACCACTCCACCCATCATCACATCAGGCCCACGCTTCTCCCAAGAACATCTTTACATATTAATATACGTCGTTTTACCACAACCCCGTACTGCCGTCCACAACCACCAATGCGTCTCAACGCAATCGAAAACATCTTTGACTTTTATCACTTCTAACTCGACTTTAGATACACAATGGCTACGTCAGTTGTTCAGAACGCCTCCACGGAAGACAAACATGGGTCCGGCGCCGAGGGATCTTCTCAGGGCGAGCAGGCCGGCAACAATGTTCAGGCCGATGTTCCAGAAGACAAGTTCGACGAGGCCGCCGACAAGGCCTTCGTGTTCTGCCTCCTCGAGGATTACTCTTTCTCCAAGGCCAAGGCCACCGAGATCACCGAGAAGATGAAGCACAGAGGCTACAACTTCGGCGTCGACAAGCTCTAGTATGTTTTCCCTCACGAAACCACAGTTCTTGCATGAATGCATGCTCACGATGACCAGCAAGCGTTTCTACACCATGCGCGACCAGCAGAAGAAGAAGTCCGAGAAGGCTGCTCTCGCCGCCGGTGCTCCACCAACTCCTAAGGCTCCGGCCACTCCAAAGAAGGCCAAGGAGCCAAAGGCTAAGACCCCACGCAAGCCAGCCACCCCTCGTACCCCGAAGAAGAAGGCATGTGCCGACGGCGAGGAGCCAACCTCTGAGCAACCATCCGCCAAGAAACGCAAGACGCCAGCTAAGCCCAAGGCTAAGGCTTGTGTCCTTGCTACTGCTCAGGAGCAGGGCGAGGAGTCTGCTTCTGCCGATGAGTCTACCAAGGAGGGTTCCCAGCCAGCTGAGGACAAGGATGTCAATATGACCTCCTCCGAGGTCAAGGTTGAGGTTGCTCACGACACTGAGGCCGTTAAGGCCGCTGAGGCTGTTGCCGATGCCACTGAGGAGCAAGTTATGGGTGAGCAGGAGAACGGCGTTAATGCTAAGATTGAGGTTGAGTAGGTCGCCTCCCATTTCCCACCTATGATCACATCCACTCATCTTTGCTGAACATACACTAACATATCATGTCAAAGGACTGCCGCCTAAACCGCCCACTCGACCTGTTTCCTTTCATTCTTCGACACATTAGCCCCTGATCTCGATCTTGGTGCTGGAGAAGGAGGATTGACGACAACGGGTATCATGGTTCATAGCCGGGTGTGATAAGGAGTAATGATACGCTGCATAATGATGGAAATGTCTGACATGGACACGGGTTATGAATGCGGAAGGAACCGCCGGTTATGCTAGTGGGCAATGAAGTACGTCTGGCCATCTTGATAGCCCCCTCACATTCTGATCAATATTTCCACAAAGTGATTGTGGATGCCTGCCCACCGTATTTATCAACAAGTCCACCGTATTTATCAACAAGTGGTATTATTTCATATGCTCTACTTCGTCAGGTCTCGATGCACTACAAAACACCAGGAATAAGCTTATACGGCACCTCCTCAACATAATGCATCCACCCCCCCTGATACTTCTGACTCATATGTTCCTCCAAATTCTTACTCGCCCTGCACGCAAAATCTCCCAGAGTAAACGCACCCGTCACAGCAGCCCACTTCCATCCCCCAGCCGCAAGCGCAAAGCCAGCCCTCCACATCGCATACCCGACGTAATTCGGGTGTCTAACCACCTTCCAGAATCCCTCCGTGCACACCTTCCCAGCATTGCGGCTATTCTTCTTAAAACGCTTGCGCTGGCAATCGGCACCCGTCTCGATGATCATGCCGAGGATGTAAAGGCCGCAACCGAAGACCAGGTTTGGCGCCGCGCAATCTTGGGATGTGAGCATGGGGCAGGTGAGCGAGGTGGTGAAGAGCAGCGTGTTGATAGAGTTAACCACCATATTCGTAACTCCGATGGCGACAGCCGACTTGCCGTTCATGGTCTCGTGGTTGAGGCTGGTGACCCAGAAGATGTGCTTGAGCGTTGAGCCGGTGGCCATGGCGAGGAGGATGAGCCGGGTGATCGGGAGGTCGCGGGCTGGGGAGGGGTTCATGACTAGCCGGTTGACGTGGATGGCTGCATCGTGGGTTGACGGCTGGAGGCGGTGGAGGACGTGCGAGCCGATGTCGTAGTAGAGGATTCCGAGTTGGAGGGGGATGTCGAGGAGGCGCAGGCCGATGAAGGTTGCTGTGCCGCAGGGAGAGGGCTCATTGGTGTGAGGGAGGTTTAGTCCGGGTGCCATTGTGGTAGTCGGTTTTGGATCCCTCGATATCAAGAGGTAAGTTGTGGAGTTGGGAGAGGAGAGGGAGAGGACAAGTGCGAGAGAGGAGCAAAAATATGTGCCATACTTCGTCAGCATCGCCAATTGGGGAGCTAAAAAATTGTGGGGAGAATGGTATATCGATGCATCATGACCTTGAAGTCTGGTCCAGGTGCTTGTCAGATATACTGGGGAAGGTGGGAGGGGGAAGGAGGATGGAGAAAGAACAAGGTAAAATGAACAAAAGATTGAGAATCCGTCACTTAACCGGGCTTGCAGTCGTCCACTCGTCTAGCCGTAAGATTCTTAAAATGCTTTATGATGGAATTTGGAATTTAGAAATGTGACTTGAATGTTTGGCGTTGATGTCGTCTAGAAGTGCCTCAGAAGGGTAAACAGCCTCGCCGCAAAAGCGTGGTTGTGATTGGCAGAACGTGCTTTGAAATCATCAGGCTGAGGAATCCAAGCAACGACATCACCAAATAATTGTCCACGCCGAACACCTTGTTGTCGCCTCCATACCAATCCGCCGTCCACATACAGCCAAAATGCTTTTCGCACGCACAGTAAGTATCATTATTTTCCAGTGGCCTGATGCTCCTTTCCATACCAGCGAGCTTACAATGTATAACTGCGACAGCTTACTAACAAACCCCCAGATCCGCTCAGCGGCCCTCCGCCCAACCCTCTCCGCCCTCACCCCACTCACCCCAGCTCTCCGCCAATCCATCCGCCGCCTCTCAGACGAGACACGCAAGTCGATCGACGGCGCCGTGTCCTCTGCCCCAGTCGTGCTTTTCATGAAAGGCACGCCTGAGATGCCACAATGTGGCTTTTCGAGAGCGAGTATTCAGATCCTCAGCTTGCAGGGTGTTGATCCGAGCAAGTTTGCGGCGTTCAATGTGCTGGAGGATGATGAGCTTAGAAGTGGTATGTGATATCTTGATTTATGAGAGGGATGAGGAAGGGGACGAGAGTGATGGTGGGGTGAGGATAGGAGGAGGTGGTGAGGGAGCGGGAGCTTGCGAACTTCCCACGAGAGCCTAGGCGCACTGCTCAGGCCGGCGTGTTGATGACATTGTGGGGAGCTCGCAGGCTCTGGTTCAACATCTCTCCCACCTTTCGGACGCCCACTGCCGTCTCTCTCAAATCCCAGTCTACCTGCTACCCTCTGTATATCGGAGCACACAAAGCTAACACATTCAGGCATCAAGGAGTACTCCGACTGGCCAACCGTCCCCCAACTCTATGTCGGAAAAGAGTTCATCGGCGGCTGCGACATCCTAACCTCCATGCACCAGAACGGCGAGCTGGCAAAGCTGTTGGAGGAGAAGAGCGTTTTGGCCAAGGAGGAGTAGAGTGGATATACCCGAAGAAAGAAAAGCATGGTGAAGTGTAGGTTAGCGTGTATACGTATACCAATTTTGAAAATATAAACAATCTTAGCCATTTCATCTTCGCATTAGGGTTACCCTGGTTTTCATTGACATCTACGCAAGTCTCCTGCAAAGCAAAAGCACACCGCCAAGAATCAACTCGAATATTGTTTTCTAGCAACGAAGTCTACAGCAACAATGGTAACAACGGGTATCCGCTCACGGTGAAGCAACCGGTTGTGGTTCCCGTCAGAAAACTCCCAAAGATCCTCCCAAATCTTTCCCCTCAGTTCTGTATCCCGTCCACTGTGTATGAAACTTCGCCATAAAGAGCTCAGCATGCCAGAGATTGTTGTGCTCGTCCCATGGTGGAGCCGTAAGTGTCGCCATGGACTTGACCATCCTGCCATTCTCTAGGACAGTCACATTGGCATGAACAGTTCCTGGCGAGTCCACGGGTGCCCAAGGAGCACCATCCAGAATGCACTCAACAGATCTGATCAGGCTTGGATTCTTGCTGTCTGGCACCATACCCATGGCCCACAAAGATGTAGGACGAGTTACTGGAGCCGGGATCGTATGGGCCGCAACATCCATGAACGTTGTCTGTTGACTCGTTGGATGTGCGAATGCAATTGCAGAATGGTAACTTGAGAATGGCGCCTGGTGCGTGACTTCCGGGGACCTAGCACAATGGACAGTCCGGGCAAGCGAGGAGGCCGATGAAAATATGTCGCGAGGCGGTGGAGCTGGAGACGACAGCGTGAGAGCAGAACAAGCTGCGATGAAATCCTTGGTAGCAGTCTGGGGAGCGTAAAATTCGCGATAGCTTATATCCTTACTCATCTGCCGTTTGAGTGTCTCTGCTGCCGTTTTAGATTTCGCCTTAGATACCGCGGTCGATGCGGTTGCTGGCTCCTTGACACCCGTGATCTGAGATAAGAGGAGGCCATTGAAGGTAGCGGCCGGAAATCCTTTGTCTTTATTGTCGGGCAAGGTGTCATTGTGTATCTCAGAGGTATTGGCCGCATTGCCATTGGTATCTCCGCTTGCCTTTGGTCTATCGTCAGCTTCATTTGTCGCCCACCTCGAGCTACTGAGTCCCCTCTTGCTTGTAAGTTTCTTCACTGATGAGACCTTGACCTCAACTCTTTCAGCTACGGGCTCCCCCTTAAGAGATCTCGAGATCGCAATGCGATCTGCACGATCGTCTTGCTTTGTTTCAGAAGCATACACCGACTCCCCAGTGTTCGTTTCGGCGGATAGCCGCACTGTGCTAGCATCTTTGTCCAGAGCCTCGAAAGGAGGTTGGCAAGCGGTAAGCATTTCCGAAAATGGCAAACTATTCGTTACTCCCATTTCACCATGGTGCTTGCTCTTCGATTTGTCGGTGCGTTCCATTGGCGCCGGGGACTTGTTGACAAATGGATCGTCCTGAACCGGACGGCCCTTGACCGTTAACGGAGTGCCAGGAGCTAATTCCAGAACCTCGTTCTTCACTGGGCTAAGCCAGCCGAGATTGCCAGATTCAGGTTCTCCAGCATCACGCTGCTCGCCCTCGCGTCTCCAAAAAAAGGATGCTTGATTATCCTCCTTTTGAGGACTAACAGAAATGAGCATATCAGATTCAAAAGCCCCCTCACCGCTCAGTCCTGGCGCAGAATGAATAAGAGCTGGAGCGGAATCAGATAGGTTCCAGTCCTTCTCAAGACTTGACGGCTCTCTCTGAAAAGTTGATAGCCCAGTACTAGTCCCGCGCAATCCAAGCGACGTCAATCTAGTCTCAAACCATGCCTTGCGTGGCGACAAGGTATTGGCAGTACCTATGTGAAAGGGCATTGGGACCTCGGGCTTCACTGCGTCACCTGACTTAGAAGATGAATGGGCATAACCGATTGGTTCATGGCTTGCGGAGTTTCCAAGTTCAGACCGCATGCATCGGCCATCGGGCATCTCTAACGAAGCTTCTTCCAAACCAGATTCCTTCTCCTTGACGTGGTCGATCTTGGGCTGGGCCGCATCTCGGACACTGGAACTGGACTCACTCTCACGAAGGTCACCTTTGGAAGCTGAATTCTCGCCCTCGGCTGTTGTTGGTTGAATCAAGGGAGACTTGGACACGCTATCCAGTCCTTGCTCAGTTTTCCCATGGCTTTGTGACTCATCCATCATGACGCCTAGCTCCTGCTTTAGCTTCTGAATCTGCTCCAGAATGGCCCTGCGTTGCTCCTTGATCTTGTAGACATCGACGTCGTCGCCCCCAGTTTTCAGTTTCTCGAGAATCCTCTCTACTGCGCACTCCATCAACGCGATATTTCTACGAAGCTTCTTGGCCGGAGTCACACTCATGGTCAACAACTTAGTCGGTCCGAAGCTTTCCTGTGTGTGTGGAATGCCCCCATCATCTTCCTCCTCCTTTGAATGTCCCATTGTCTTCCAGAAGGAAAACTCGCCCAAGCCCGATGTCGCGCCATCCTGCCATCCCAAATCTGCAAAAGTAGACTCGTTCAGCCAGCTCATGGTTCTTTCAACCAGTTCGACATGCTTGCCGACCTGCTTGACCCCTGCCGTAGGTGCGGGTGGTGGAGCCACAGAAAAGTTCTTGCCTTTAGCGCGCCATTGTGCCTCCTTCGCAGTAGTGAAGCATTGAGTCGCTTCGACATCAGAAATGAAGGCGACTGGTGGGGCTACAGCCGAATACTTGTCTGCAGAGCGCCAAGTAGGCAGTTTCTTGTTGGCCGAGGCTTCAGCCTCTTGTCTGTCTTGTCCGTCTCGAAAACCATTAATCATATCAAACTGAGTCGCAGCCAAGGGGCGTTGCGGAGCGAAGTGCGGCATCAATTGATTAGACGGTGCATCACCGGCCCACTTCGAAGTTATGATACCGTCTTCCACAGAGATTCCGTTTTTCGATGGCTCGGCTTGATCGAAGCTTTCTATGGCGGCTTGAGCGGTCCTACCGACACATCTGCGTTCTGGTTCCGGTGGCTGTGCCGTGTCAGTGGAGCTCTCAGTGGCCCATCGAGAGCTACTGAGTCCGCTTTTCTTAGCAACTGTCTTAGCTGGCACTGTCACTGGCGTCTGGTCGACCGGTTCTGTTGCCCATCTCGAGCTCGCGAGCCCAAAAGTGCGTGCAGGCTTCTTTGTCGTTGACGTATCAGGAGCAGAGCCGGAATCATGGCTCGTCTGTGGCTTTCGCGGAGTATCAGGAACAGTTGGAACAATATTATCGTCGTTAGGCAATGCGACCATGTCGGACTGAGGCCCAACGCCACCTTCAAAAGCTGCCGATGGAGGACAAGTGTTCGCACGAGATGTTACAGAAACGCTATCGGCATAATCTTCGTAAGCAAACCACGATGACCGAGGTCTCAAGTTTGCGTGTTCTGGCGCAAGAAGGGTGACAGTATTTATAACCTCAGCAGCATGATCCAAGTCGCCTTCAGCGGCATTGTCAATAGACGTGACAATCAGTTTGGACGACGCAGAAGGTAGCTCTGAGTCGGCTGAACGGACAAGGCGGGTATCTTGGTTAACCACAGGTACCGCCGTTTCCTCCTCAATATCGCCAACCGGTTTTGCCCTCGAGTCACAAGTATCTGGAAGGTCTTCATCTTCTGCTTTGGTACCTGGCGTGTTCTGAGAATCAAAATAATCAACAGCAGGGCTCTCGCCAATCGGTTCCGTTGATGGTTCCCCGTGAACCACGGTCGCAGGCTCAGGTACAAAGAACTCCATAATCTCTTGAAGATCGTCATGGATACCAACCGCTATGCCACTGTTATCTTGACTAGAGCCACCCAAGGTTATAAGTTGCGAAACAGAGCCGACAGATTGGTCCAATGCGCTAGAGTCCCGCACCGAAGAATCTTGAAATTCGATCATGTCCTGCTCCTCGATTGACGGCAAAGCTGCCTCCGACACGGAATTGTGGTCTCTATTGCTGGCCTGCAGGGAAGAGCCCGCCTCGAGGGTTTCCGTGGGTGCCGGCGCGGAAGATTGGCGGCTAACCAGTGATGCTGGAGTGCCGCCCTTCTGCACGTTTGTAACTTGTGGAGTAACTTCCAGTCCGTCAGTGGTAAACTTGCTTCCGGCCAGTGCTATGTCAACTTGAGCCATGTACCCCTGGTCGATCTGCGGCCTTCGTAGTGATATGTTCTCTTTATTTTTGTCTACAGTTGGCACATCGAAATTAATAGGCTTGGCTGGACTAGGCCAGGCGTTAAGTTGACTGGCAGTGGGAAACCTCGGCATGACTGCTGGGTTCGACGAAGAGATTGCTCTCTTAGCGATGCCACCACGCGATGCGAGACCTCCTCTGGCGCTCTTAGATCCAGACTTTCCCTGAACGTTATCACGGAACCATTTCGCCTCCTCGAGGGCAGAGAGTCCCGGTGGTGGGTTCATAGGGGCATTGCGGTTGGCAAGGTGGGATGGTGGGGATCTGGTTACGATGAGCGATACTTTGACACACAGAGGATGGATGGGTTCACCTTTCGCCATACGAGAGGCCCGGTGAGTAAAGACCACCACGGCTGCCACGATTGCGCGGTGTCATGGTACGTCCATTGCCAGGCCTGCCAGATATACGTGCCGAATAACCTCCGGTTTGTGCTCTCGCAGCAGCTAGCCGTGCCTCCATCTCTGCACGGTACATTTCGCCAGGAAACTCGTCGAGTCCATCCAGACGGCGATCTGGCTCAGCTGTAGCAGTAAATTCTGCAATTGTCAGCTTCGTGCCGTAGCGTTCCCAAGTGTTACTTACTGGCCCAAGCACTAGCAAAATCATCAAGAACAGGTGCGCTCCCTGGATGGTCCTCGATGACCCTGCTCTGGTTACGAACATCACTGGAGCCAGTATTGCGAATTGCCGCAATGTCGGTAGACCTATGTCCACCTCTTCTGCCCGGTTCGCCTCTGTTGCGTGTTTTCGAGTGTGGGATATCGTCTTCATCAGCGTCGCCAGAGTCCATACGCAACTCATTGACACGATGAATACCAAGATTGCCATCATGCAGTCCATCTGTTTCTTGGTCTCCTTATGGAGCTCGGGCTCCGGCTTGCTGCCATCCGGCGGATCACTTTGTGGCGGATCCATGGCTCTGTTCATATTGATAGAGATTGGATGTGCTGAACCTGTTGCGAGACCTTACTGCGCTGGCACATGTTAGCAGCCTGCGACAGACTGGCAGCGGCAAGCGTTTTGAAGGTTAACCGGTTGTAGCTCGTACCTGTAAACTGCGGCGAGTTGTTATGGCAATCTGCCAGATTCTATTTTGTGATGCTTGTCGACAGTAACTGTGTATTATCGAGATGAAGGAAGGATTGGGCTACCAACTAAAAACTTGGATTGTGGCCGAACAATGTTCTGTGCCGCAAACTAGCCGAGTGAGGGAAGTGTGTGTTGTTGGGGGAAGGTGCCAGTGTCGATACTGGAAGAGGAAGTCGCGACCTACGTGGCTGGCGCGGTTGTGATGAAGGAACTTGACCAAAAAACGCAACAGCCCCCCAATAAAACATCTTAACAAAAGGCATTTAAAAAGGCCCACTTGGTATAACATTAGGAATGGAAATGTACGCTTCCAACGCATTGCGTGGGAAACTCACTTTCGCAATTTCTACATAAACGCAGTACCAGCTTGCTTGCTCGAACCTAACATGATGGAGCAACCAGACCCTATACACTTCTTGAGCCTGAGTCGAAAGAGCTAACCAGTAAAGATGATGAGAACTGCTACTTATTTCCACTCCCCGAGCTGAAGACGAATGCTATCCGTTACCATAAACGCTCATCGAAACCACGCCAGGCATGATCGCTATGGAATGCAGGCCATGATGACTACCCAGAGTTTCCCCATAATGATTGCGAGGCGAGCTCAGAATCATGGGAACGTCTGCCCAGGTAAATTCTGGACAGGGACGTCGAAACCGGTTGGGTACATAGACGACATGAACTCTTTGCTTCAAAGGGGATGGAAGAGGCAGCCAAAAAACTATGTACATCGAAATCGTATAGCGATATGTCAAAGGCATGTATCGAGATGAGAAATATTCTCCTTAACTTTTTCCATTGTCATGTTGTGGTGTCTCAGGACCACTTTGAGCTGAGGCGAGGTTCATATAAATTATCGATGACAGCGGAATGTATCGGACAATAGCTTTGATGCCAACCAATTCTTTTCCTGACAGGTTGAACAGTATACGGATCGTCGTCTTGATTCTTTCTACCATTGGCGCGTCGGTGAGTGTTTGTGTTGTCGACGCTGGCGGCGAATGTCGTGATCGAAAGGCGGCAATGACCGGCGTCGCACGGACTCCACAAAGGGTCATAAGCCAATCGGCGGAGCCACAAACCTTTGACCAATGCATCTCCCAGGGTGTCTCCACCGATGCCGCTGCCCCAACTTTTTGGTGACGGCAACCTTTAACTTTCTTGAATTCAACAACATTATCTCAAATTTATAGATATGGCGGCTGGTAGACTTTTGCACAGCAGCAGGTCTGCCTTGAGGGTAATAGCTAATTGATTGACTTGATTGAACATCACTAACTTATCATACAGACCTCATACCCATCAAGGCTCCTCAATGCCCCATATACTCGCAGCCTCGCCACTGCTCAGAGTGACTCACCTCAAATCGACATCGCCGCACGCACACCACCATATCCAAAGCTTCTGAAGAGGCTAACTGAGGTCAGAAAGGTGCTAGGAAACGATCGTGCCCTTACTTTGGCCGAAAAAATCTTATACTCTCACTTGGACAACCCAGAGGAGTCGCTGTTGACGGGAACGAACAATGGCCTCGATATCCGTGGAAATGCAAACCTCAAGCTCAAGCCAGATCGCGTTGCTATGCAGGATGCCTCGGCACAAATGGCATTGCTGCAGTTCATGACTTGCAAGCTTCCATCGACAGCTGTGCCAGCTTCGATTCACTGCGACCATATGATTGTTGGTGAGAGAGGAGCGGACGTGGATCTGCCAGAGTCGATCAAGGGCAACAAGGAGGTCTTTGACTTCTTGGAATCTGCGGGAAAGAAGTACGGCATCGAGTTTTGGCCACCGGGAGCTGGTATCATTCACCAGACTGTGTTGGAGAACTATGCTGCACCAGGATTGATGATGTTGGGTACGGACAGTCACACTCCAAACGGAGGTGGACTGGGAGCTATTGCCATTGGTGTTGGTGGGGCTGATGCTGTTGACGCTTTGGTCGATGCACCATGGGAGCTGAAGGCACCAAAGGTCTTGGGTGTTCGTCTCGAGGGCCAACTGAGCGGTTGGGCTTCGCCAAAAGATGTTATCATGCACTTGGCCGGCAAGCTTACCGTCCGTGGTGGAACCGGCTTCATCATCGAGTACCACGGCCCAGGTGTCGATACCCTCAGCTGTACCGGCATGGCCACCATCTGTAACATGGGAGCCGAGGTCGGCGCCACCACTTCGCTCTTCCCATTCTCCCACTGCATGATCCCATACCTCGAGTCCACCCACCGCGCCACCATCGCCCGCCAAGCCCGCATGATCTCCACCTTCCCAGACGCGCGCAACCTCCTGAGAGCTGACGCAAAGGCCGAGTACGACCAAGTCATCACCATAAACCTCTCCGAGCTCGAGCCACACGTCAACGGCCCAAACACCCCAGATCTCTCCACCACCATCTCCAATTTCGCTTCCACCGTGAAGTCGCAAGGATGGCCTGAGAAGGTCTCTGCAGGCCTCATCGGCTCCTGCACAAACTCCTCTTACCAAGACATGACCCGCTCCGAGGACCTCGTTAAGCAGGCCACCGCGGCGGGCCTCAAGCCAAAGGTCCCATTCTTCATTACCCCAGGCTCGGAGCAGATCCGCGCCACTCTCGAGCGCGATCAAACCCTGGCCACTTTCGAAAAGGCTGACGGTATCGTGTTGGCTAACGCGTGCGGGCCATGTATCGGCCAATGGAAACGCACTGCCACCGAGGAAGTCCCGCTCCCAAAGAAGGGCGAAGCGAATGCGATTTTCACATCCTACAACCGCAATTTCCGTGGCCGTAACGATGGAAGCCCAGATACCATGAACTTCCTCGCGTCCCCTGAGCTGGTTACTGCTATGGCTTATGGTGGCTCGACGACTTTCAACCCTCTCACTGACTCAATCACCACGCCTTCGGGGAAGCAGTTTAAGTTCTCCCATCCATCAGGAGAGGAGTTGCCAAAGTCCGGATTCGAGGCCGGTAACCCAGCCTTCCAGGCTGTGGGCGGGAAGCCAGATCCATCTGTCTCTGTCGCCGTCTCTCCATTTTCTGACCGTCTTGCTCTGCTCGAGCCATTCGAGCCCTTCCCAGACCACGACCTCAAGGGTCTGAGAGTCCTGTACAAGGTCACTGGAAAGTGTACCACCGACACCATCTCCGCTGCGGGGCCGTGGTTGAAGTACAAGGGCCACCTTCCAAATATCTCTGCCAACACGTTGATCACTGCGATCAACAAAGATACCGGCGAGGTGAATGACGCCCATGATGTTGATGGCACCAAGTACGGTATCCCAGAGTTAGCCGAGAAGTGGAAGAATGCCGGCACGGAATGGCTCGTTGTGGCTGAGGATAACTACGGCGAGGGATCGGCGCGCGAGCACGCTGCGCTGCAGCCAAGATACCTTGGTGGAAGGGTCATTCTTACCAAGTCTTTTGCCCGTATCCATGAGACGAACCTTAAGAAGCAGGGTGTTGTCCCATTGACTTTCGCCAACGAGGCGGATTATGATAAGATTGATGCCTGCGACGAGATTGAGACTGTGGGTCTTTATGAGATGCTTAAGAACGGGGGCAACGGCGACGTGAGCTTGAAACTCACCAAGCGTGATGGCCAGGTCATCAACATTCCTTGCAAGCACACCTTCTCCCCAGATCAAGCTAGCTTCGTCATCGCTGGTTCAGCGCTGAACTTACTTGCTAAGGCTGCTGCTGAGACGACCGCGTCTGCGTAGGATGGTTTATAGATGAGAGATGGAACAAAAGCTGCTAGATTTGACATTGGAGTTCGCGATAGATATCAGGATAGGTTGCTTAGCTGTACAATACATACACGAGACAAATTAGAAGTGGTGCATATAGAAAGTTGCCATCTACGGCTCTATCCTAGTCCATTATTATCCTGCGAGTCTGCTGCTACGACACAAGAGGCCAGGAAGCTCGGTCGTTCACTTTGTCGGTGTTAAACCCTGGCGCGAAAGCCCAACTTCAACTTCGGGACAGTCTCCGAAACTGCCTCCTGCATCGTCTTCGGCACAGACTGCGGAACGAACTCTTGTCCCGTATACGACAAATTTCTCGAACTCTGCACAACAACGCTGCTCTCTACCTGCTTACCCTTCTCCGTCTCTCTCTTCCTCTCCTCCGCCCCCTCCCACCTCCGCACCATCTTCCAATCCTCCTCCATGCCACCGCCATGCTCATACTGCACCCTCCACCTCTGCGAGGCCTCGAAAGCCCGCTCAGCCTTCATCTCCTGCCTCGGCAACCCCTTCATCACTCGCGTAAAAGCAGTAAGCTCCACATCCCCCGTGTACGGAAAACCAGCATTCTCATGCTCGACGCAATACGCTTCCTTCCGGCCCTCCAGAACCTCGGCTTTCGGGCGCGTGTTGCCGCATTGGGAGATGTGGTGATTCTGATCGGAGACCCCCAGCACGGAAGGGTGGTGGAACTCCTGCCAGCGGGCTCTGGATCCCGAAGTGGTCGGTGAAGTTGGGTGCAGCTCACAGAGGGAGATCATGTTCGTGTGGTAGTCGTGGAGTTGGAGCATCATGTGGGTGGGGTGCGCGTTTGTGTATAAGCCGTCTGCTTGTCCTGGTGCGGACTCTATGTAGGCGAAGAGACGCTGGTAGAAATCAGGAGGGATTGGGGTTTGCTCGACGCCTGAGGTAGCGGTTGCGAAGTTGGTCTGTTGGAGATGTGCGCTCCATGTGTCGCTTAGGGGGGATCTAGGGGAAGAAGTTAGCATCGCTCGGCGCTTAAGTTGGCATGGTGCTCACTTTGTGACGGGCTGCTGCATCTCCTTATCCTGATGCGCCATCATTGTTGTCGCGCCGGATTGAAACGGCGCTGGCTCAACGCGTGACATTGCCGTTGACCATTCACCTCTCGCGACGTTGAGTTTGAAGCGAGATCGTGTTGCAGTTATTAGTGATGTCTGTACACGCGACCTCTGGATAGCGATGCGACAGTGTAATGAAGTTTAGTTGTTCTTGCGACAATGCGCGCTACTCCTTGTGAAATCGTCGCCAGCCTAAATTGTCCAGTATAAGTATGTGGCCCGTCTTGCCTAATCAGGCTAGCGTGCTCCAGGAGGCGCGCTCGTGTCACGACCTCACCTTGAGCCACGACGGGTGCGAAACTCACAGCCTTGTTCGTTGTCCATTCTTCAAGATCAACCACACCAGCAAACTCTGTTTAAACAGAACATGGCTAATTTCACCTTGAACTGTACTAGCTTCGATCAAGCCACTTAGCATATCCTTATCGGTTAGCTACTTGAATCAAAATGTTCTCTGATCGGTTTGCAGGCCTGCATCCTCACAATTCGTAGAAGCGGAGGCATTATTCGCGGCCCACACAGGAACGGAAATGTTGGATAGACATGACTGATCAGGGATACGATTTTGCGTTCAAAGGCGTTTGCGTTTGCATGTGTGGTATGACAGCTAGCTTCCCACACCGAGGACTACCTCATACACTACATAGTCAGGGGATGACAGCAGACAATTCTTAACAGGTGTTCATACTTAGTTGGATTACCTAGAGCGGTGGCCGGCACCTATCTCCTCAACCCTAACCACCCCGTACTCAGCTCCCCTAAATTCCCCATCGGACCTCTCCACTTAATATTAAGCACCCCCATATATGTCTTTCCCTCCTGCTCCTTGCCCTCTATCCGTTCAACGAAGAAACAGGCCTGATGCACACTCCCTCGACTAAGCACATGTTTCTTCTTCTCCCTCACCTCTCCATCTCCTCGTGATCGTGACCATAGGTCTTCGATTGACACGGCACGACACCACTCATCAGTAACAAACACCACACTCTCAAGCACCACCCCCTCCTCCCCCACATTCTCCAGCTGCGCCTCCAGGGCCCAGCCATCTCCATTCATGTTCTTCTTCTCTTCCGCCTCCTCGCTCTTCCGCGCACCTGAGGCTTTTATACCTGCGCCCTTCCTCTCCCCTCCCAGCGGCGCAATCTTAGTCCGCACAACCAGAGCGGGAGTGGCGACGAATTGGTAAAGCTTTCTGAATGAGCGGTGACGGCCCGAGGTGGGCGTCGAGGTCGTGTAGCTGATTGTGACGGAGAGAACGTGCGGGCCGTCTTCGCGGAGGTGATGTGTTAGGATGCCTTGTAATGTTTGCCCTGGCGCTAGCTCAACATCCTCTAGCTTCTCATCATCGCCTATGCTCAGACTCTTCAACTCATCGTCTATAGACGTTGAAGCGGCATCGGCATTTTCGGGCGGTGATGTGCTGGGTTGTGCAGGGTATGTAGCGATAGACACGGGCACCGGCACCGTCTGACTCGGCGTCTTCATCTCCGCCTCGATCTTGACGCTGCGTATGCGTGGTATGGGTCCGTCTTCGTCATCTCGTAACTCGTTGTTGGCGCATAGTGTGCAGCTGAATGTTTCGCCTACGTATGCGTTTCCAAATTCCGGGGGGAGGGTTATTAAGGGTGAGAGTGTGAATGGATCGGCGGGTGCTGATGGGTATGCGAGGCCTGCGGCGCGGAGTATTGATTGTGCTAGGAACGAGGAGGCATTTCGAAAGGGTGAAGGAAGAGGATGTTGGGTTGATAGTGAGGGCCGTGTTAATCTGTTTGGCGATAGTTAGACGCGGTAACCTTGAGAGGTGGATGGGAGATTGACATACCGGAGGACTTTGAGGGAGAGTGCGTGGGGCTCCTTTGCGTCTGCTGTGCCTATTGAGCTTTTGCGAGCATGGCCTACTGGTGGCCTTGACATGATTTCTATCTGAGTCTCAATTGATGAGGAATGTGCGTCTTATTCTCCGTTCATGAGGTTGTCAGCTCAAGATGTTGTCGTTGACTTGGCACGCCATCTCATCTTATCTAATCTTATCACCCCTCAGCCAAGACAACAAGGTTGATTCTCGATCAGGAAGTTCATAGAACTTCGAGGACATCACATAATCGCCCTACGAATTACCGAAGCAAAAATGGTTGCTCCAACCGGATCTACTGGTGCAACATGTGCGCCCGGCACAGTCCCATTGATCCGCGCCGAAAGCCTCATCCTCATCCTCGACACCCCAAAAGGTAACCTCTCATATGCCCCTTCAAATCTCATATCTGAGAACGATAATAGGTCGCGGAGTCGTTGCCGGCAGAGACATACCCGCTGGGACCCTGATAGATACGTGTCCTGTGTTGGTTCTTGATCCGAAGGAAAACGAGGAGCATATCAGGAAGACGGATCTTTATAACTACACATAGTAAGATATCACGTGGAGATTGTCAAAGAAAGGGCGGTAGCTGACAGTGACAGTAACTGGCCGATGGAGATGGAGCATTCTAAGCGTGGTAGTTTGAAGGTTAAGAATACGCAAGCTGTTATTTTTGGGATTGGGAGCATGTTCAACCACTCTGCAAGGAGACAAAATGTCGGATGGACAAGGGATATTGCGAAGAAGGTCGTGATATACAAGACGCTGCAAGATGTTAAGAATGGAGAGGAGCTGTGTATTTCTTACGGGGACAGGCTTACCTTTGTGGATGCTGAGGCCAAGAAGGTCGACTCCGACGACGAGGATGAGAATGCTATGCTTGGAAGGATGGAGACAGACTTGTACTGAGGGGCCGAAGGAAAGTCCAAATACAGTCAAAACATACTTTTCTTTAGATCTTGGGCTTTACAAAGTCACTCTGTACTGGGTTTGGAATGGAGGCACAGAGCCCTCAACTAGTCGCCAGCTTACCCTAGCTCTGCCATGCTCTACGAGCGAAAGTGATGACTGAAGTCCTGCACAGCCACTGGGGCCGGGAATTGCCAGAGAGTAAGCTCCGGTCTTGGAGCGACTGATTCGAGCACTTAAACGATGAAATGATTCGTACATGCCGCTGTCTCCAACACAAAATACAAAAGAAAGCTTGCCAGTTATGGGTTCTGCGTCGAAAACACAGAAATATGGGGTGGATGTGCACTGAAATTCGTTTCCGTACCATCAGAAAAGACTCACCGGTTGCTCGGTTGCTCCTTAGGTATAGCACTCGCTTCAGTGTTGTGTTTGAGAATCACGGCCACCTTTTCACGCACTTCAGCATAAGGAGCGGTCGTCGGTAGTCGGTAGGCGTCAACACGTCAAAGTCGTACTATTAAAGTGCCATGAACAAACAACTTGAACTGAATAGCCGAGCGCCCAAGCATAAAAATTTGCAATGCGACAAACACATGACAATCCTCGCCAACTAATTAGTGGATATAGTAGCTTGAAAGATATGGTTTGAAGGACTCTCGTCTGGTGGACACTGGATGCTGTAATCACACACGCCTGCTGTCATCACACCGGTTCATGCTACTGACCGACGACAGCCTTACCATGCGTTGTATGGGAACCCAACCATTGATTGCTGACGCTGTGTACTCGCCAGCGAAAAAGATTTCAAGTGTATCAAAAAGCAAATCTAATTTGGTATCTATACTGCCTGCGCAGCAATGTGAATCGAAGGCTTGTGCCATAAAGCCCCCACAAATGCTCCTCGCAACTTTCAGCCAACGCCAGAAGGACTCTCAGATCCATGTATATCCCTAATCATCCTCAACTCCATAAACCCCTTGTCCACGTCTGTTCTCCAGATCATCGCCATCATGTGAATCATAAACTCGCCTTTTATAGCTGAACATCATTATTGAGCAATCTCACCTCCTCTCCGGGCTTGAACGCCGGCATACCAATATACGGGCACCCATCACACCTAAAAGCATCGCCCAACGAGCAACTGCCACAGCTCCCCACATTGCCCTGCACCGTAAAATCCACCTCAGCTAGGTCATCAGAACCCAACTTCAAAGTCTCAAGTTTATTCTCGGCCTCCGTCCTCGTCTTCGCATCATCCACCGCAATCTTCTCCGCCAGTCCACAAGTGCAATCCTTACACGCGCGGCGTCTCTTGCCGACGCGCGGAATGCACTCTGGTGGGACGACAACCATCTTCTCTAGATCTGCCTCGTTGAGAAGCTCATCCTCGTCGATCAATTCGTCGTCGGACGATTCGCCTGTGATTACCTCGCCGAAGTCGTCGGAGAAGTCTACGAAGCCTACGCCGTTTGGCTTGGTCTCTGTAGTTGGCTTTGCGCCGTTGCGCTCAGAGGTTTCAGTGCTCTTTCTCTTCAGTGGTCCAGAGGGAGTCGGTGGCTGCGATGTAACTGGCTCTGGTGCTGGAGACTCAACAGTTGCTGGAGTCGACGTTGGCTCGACGACGGTGATCTTCTTCTTTCTTCCGAATCTGAGTGGCACAGCCTCGCTAACACTGTAATCCGGCTTCACAAATCCCTCTCCATCCTTCGGTACCAATCCCGCAAGAATGGCCTCCGTATACTCCGCGCTCCCCTTCTCCTCTCCAAACTTCCCATCCTGGCTCCGCAGTATCCCACCCGCCTTCAAACTGCTAACGAGCTTAGTATATACATCTCTATTCAACAGCTTGCTAGACTCGGTCCGGCTATCATCTGCGTCGCTCAACACAATGACGAGGTCGTAGGTGCTGAGCGGGAGGTTGAAAAGTCCGGCGGAGAGACGGTCGAGCATCTGGAGATCAGTCACACTGCGATCATGAACCGTCATTATCTCGCGGAGCTTCTCCTCATGGCTGGCGATAGAGGGAGGGGCGATGAGCAGTGTGCGTCTCGTGTCGACGGCCTGGGCCGTCTTTACCGCCGGTGCTGGAGTAAAGGTGAAGTCATCGCTGGTATCGATCGTGACGAAGGAAGGCGCCATCTTTGGCAATCTGGTAGCGCGGAGCGGGGTAGTCGATGTTGTTACAGCACCCGTTTGTCACGATGTGATCGCGGCAAAGTGCGTAGAATTGTGTCGTGTGGTTGAGTAATACGTGCGGTTCAGATAATGTTCGTGAAGGTTGTAAACGGGCGGTTGGTGTTGATAAAGTAGCAATTGTGTTATTAGTAATCACGAAGGCGACGGGAAGGCTACAAGGCTTGGAGGGGTACTTGAGGAAAATTGGAAATGCTGAGTGACAATTGGTCATACGCCTTATGGCTACTCGTTATCGGATCACGCCACGGCATTTAGGAAAAGTAAGGCTGAGTCACGGGATCACGACCGATTTCGTTAACCGCGGAGGTCGTGAATAAGAAATAAGCTAGTCCAGATGGGCTAGCGAACCCTGGTGGACGGAGGGAGCCAGAGTGGCAGCACCCCGCACTTTTGATGCGTCTTAGCGTGCGGTAGTAGTATGATCGGATGCCGGAAGAGGGAAGCTACGTTTGGAGAGGGAGCACACCTTTATTCGGTATCACAGGTACCACTACAAGGAGCTGTCCATGATGAAAGAGGATAGAAAGGTATTCTGAAACCATTGGGTTCGGAAGAAAAGTTCAATTGCCTTTGTAGTTGCCGTCTCAAATATGTTGAGGCTGTGCCTTCCTGTCGAGTCTAGAATGAGCTGTTTCTTGATCACCAGAGCTTCACGGCAGTACTGTGGAGACCTGGCATCATGAGACCTCACGCGATCACAGCGAGGCAGTGATCAGTGCCAATCTGTAGCTTTCCATCAGCTTAACCTGGGTGACACAATCGTTCTCTTGGCTGAGGCTGGGACGGCATTGGCCATTGCATTGATAGTCACGGTACTTGTAGCTTCCTATCCGTCATCTTATAAGAGCTTCATCCTCCTCTTGTTTCCTTTCTCAATCAATTCAACCAAGTACCAATACATTACCCCAACGCGAACAAGAAGATCAACCACCTTTCACGCTTACTCGATCTCTATCACGACAGCCTCCTCGACCACATCTCCTGATTTCATACAACGTCCTCATCAAGCAAAGTGCCTTCTTATTCGTTTTAAGAAGATATACTACACTTACAAACATCTATCATACTCTTAACTCCCACAAACTCTTAACCACAATCAGTAAGCTGCTCCCCAGTCTAATATGCTACGGGTTTTCTATACGAGCCATCAATTCGTCGCCTCCTAACCGATTAGACACTTTTCAAAGGCCCTTCTAACATCAATGGCTTAGTGACTCGCACTCACAAGATGACTGACCGCGACCATGCTGGTCTCGCCGATGGCACCGCCGCCCCAGAGGAGCATCTCCCACGTTTCTTCGGCAAGCACGGCCACGCCGACGCCGCCCCAAACAAGGCAAAGAAGAACGGAGCTGGACGTGGAAACTGGTAAGTTACACACCTCAAGCTACCCCTCCCTGTCCTGCCAATGACATCTAACTAACTTATGCTGCCCAGGGGTGTCGACGGTGACGAAATCGAGGACGAGGGCTTCCATATGACCAACGCTCGTCGTCGCTCCAATAGCTCCTCCTACGTTGCCGGTCTTAAGGACTTTAAGACGAAGTTCGAGCAGATCGACCAGGAGCCGGTCTTTGAGGAGCATCTTCATGGTGCTACCGATGACGATGTCCTCAGTCGTACTGGGACCCAGTCCTCCGAGTCCACCCTTGGTGACCTTATTGAGGATGAGGTTAAGGCCGAGAAGAAGTAGGCGTTTGGACTTGTGGCGGCAGGTCTGCTATACAAGGGTGTCTTGACTGGTTCGGACTGTGGGTTGTCTGCTGGTCGGCATTACAGGATTGGCGTAAGGCCTGTATGATGAATTTTCAAATGGCAATGATACGCACTTTATGGTGGGATTACAAGGTGTAGAATGGTATCATGGCTATATGTTCGCTTTGGATGGCTGAGGCCAGGATGTACTATTACAACTAGTTCGTAACTTGAGAGACAATCGAGCACAAGTTATGAAACCTCCTGTTGAACTTCGAACTGATTAATTTGCTTTTTATCATCACAGCGAAATCCAAGTCAGTCATTTATTGGGCTCAAACTCGGCTCTTCGGGACCATCCACCAAGGCTACGGCCTCCTCGGAACGCGAGCTACTGAAACATGGCCAGGCAAACCTGCCATATCACGGCTCATACCATAAGCTCATACCACAAGCTCAATTTGCCGTGAAGCACTTCGGATCTGTCAATCTCAATCCTAATCACCTTTACTTCTCATGTATGTCTTACCTTTCTATTTAATCTTCAGCACCTGACCATGGCCCTCGCTGTCAATCTGTCAAGTCTTAGCGCGTCGGCTCCCCAGCCTGCTACCCCACCTTTCGGTATAATCAACGTGGGGTACCCCTCGTTCTCATTTATGATAACTTGTTGACCCTTCTCTGTTTTGACTTCTTTCAAATTTCTTTCACATTTTTTGCACCTGTCTGTCAGTGTAATCGAGGTTGAAAATATTTGAAAGATGCCGTACAACTTGAAGGGAAGAAATGTGCTCGTTACTGGCGGCTCTCGGTACGTGAAGCCTCTCACTTTTACTTTAACTCTCAACTCCCACCTAAGCTCGACCTCAGCCATATCTTTACTTTCAATAATTGCACCTTAAGACTCCCATATTCAATCAATTGGCGCAAATTCCTGGCGAATATTCCTTTCACTCACCCTCCTTAGACCATGGACACAAACTAACATCCACCCAGCGGCCTGGGAGCAATAATCTGCGACAAGTTCGCCGCGCAAGGCGCCAATGTCGCCATAAACTACAACACCTCTTCCGCCGCCGCCGACGATTTAGCATCCAGGTTGTCGAAACAATACGACATCAAGGTGTTTACGATCCAGGCTGATATGGGGGAGGAGTCGCATTGTGAGAGGGTTGTGGAGGAGACTATTAAGGCGTTTGGAGGGCTGGATATTATTGTTAGTAATGCTGTAAGTGGTGTGTTTCTTATTTTGTTTATATGGAAGGGAGATGATGGGGAATAGGCGGAGTGGGGAGGGGAGGGTGTTGAGAGATGGAGGAGTAACATCATGGAGCAACTCCCTGGTTCCACAAGTTGCGTGTCGTCTTGCATGATTGTCCAAGACTCCTAGCTTGTGAAATGGGACCCTGTTTCATGAGGGCACTTTTCCGTTCCACATGGACATCCACTTGCCTCCATCATCCAATTGAGAGGAAGCCCAGCAACGAAAGTAGAGAAATGTTCTGAAAGAACACAGGCTAAAACCCCCAGGGCTGGACACGCTTCTCCACCATACCCGACCTGCACAGCACCCGCACCAGCGACTGGGACACCTGTTTCGCCGTCAACGTCAAAGCGCAACAATACCTCCTGCGCACCGCGCTTCCAACCTTCCAGGCCAACCCCGAAGGCGGCGTCTTCCTTTTGACCAGCTCTATCGCCGGTGTCTCGACAAGTGGAAGTAGTTTGCCATACTGCGTTACAAAAGCAGCTGGGCTCCAATGGATGCGCGTTACGGCGTCCAGTCAGGGGCCGAAGGTGAGGTGTAATGCTGTGTTGCCGGGACTGCTTTTGACTGAATGGGTGAGTTGCTTCCCTTCCATATCCTTCTTATCCTTCTTTCCTTTCTGAGTTTGAGGAGTGTAAGATTGGAAGGCTGACGATTTCGCGATCACCAAACAGGGACAAAAGTATCCTAAGGAAGTTATCAAGCAGCTTGAGGAGAGGGCTTGGTTGAAGAAGGTTACGGATCTGGAGGATTGTGCGCAGGCTTTTGTCGATTTGGCGAGGAATACTAGGTGAGTACTTTACCCTTTGGTAGCGGGTTGGCTTGGGTGGTGTCCTGTAGAGGTCGTGCTAACAGTCTTGCGCAGTCAAACTGGACAGAAGATCATTGTTGATGCAGGTCTGTCGCAGTTGTAGTTTGGTTGAATGTTTAGCATTATTATCTTATTTACATTTTAATCATCTGTTGTGGTTGTCTATTCATGTCACCGCACAAGAGTTACGCCTGTGCTAGTATTACAAGCACAAGAGAAAGTCCACTTTCCTAACTACATCTAACTCCGTCACTTGGTTATCAGTAGTAAGGAAGCACAGTCTACTCATCCACCCGTCCTGTCATCCACCCATCATGTTCGCGAATCCGCTCTCCATCAAGAAAGTATGTAGGCTCTTCTTTCTCTTCATAATCTGACCTGTCCGTGCTGACATTGCCCTTTGGGCCTTTCCTTCAGTACGGTCATTGTCGTTATTGCGTCTCTTTTCCCAATTTGAACAGTTGCCGTCGCGCATTTCAACATCTGAGTTAGTCCTCAACCTTTGAGCCGGAGTTCCTTAAGCTGTTATACAGTGTCATGAACCAATTAGTACAATGTTAAGAGGCACAGATCTCTAGATTGATACCAATACATGAAGCGCCAGGAAAGTGGATAGTTTCTAGATGCCCGGTGTCTTGATTGCAATTGAGACTCATGTCGAGTATGACCTCTTCGACACTCTCTGGGACCATTAACTTCTTGATACTTAAAGACAAGCATTCTCCACATCCTTCAGAATAAACTGGTTAACCTCACCATCAACCTCAATCCAGCCTCTAACCTCGCTGCCTCGAAAGTCAAAGTTCTTATCAAGGAACACCATCACGCAAAAGCCCGCATTTGGGAATCCTTTGAGGTGCTTGAGTTTTAACCACAAAACATAAATGATTGTTCTTTGGCCGTGAAGTGCAGCTGGACCGTCACATGAGGCGCTGGCCAGGCGAAGAGCGCATTGCCAGCCAGTACGCTGACAGCAGCAGCTTAACACCGCTCAGTATTCTGGCGGTATAAGTATATGGTATTGACAAGTTGTACCAAAAAGTGACACGCCACACGAATCGGCCGCGCTTTTATACAAGATCTCTCAATCATTTAATGAAGTTCTCTATAATTTCCTGGCTCGTTTCAGTAGCTTCTGTGGAGACGGCTGCGTTTGTTCTAGTCGGAAATACTCCGGTGTTGTTCCTCTCCTTCTTGCGCTCTGGCAGGTGCTGACAGTCGGCAAAATGCCGAGACTTGCCTCGGCGCGGAATTAGAGCACAGCTGGAGACCAGGCTGTGACGTTTCCTCAAAGCTGGAAAAAGCGGTGTCAAGCGCAAATCATGGCTGATCTTTGCCAGTCGGGCGCAACTGTTGCTGTATTCTGAGTAGATGGTGGGTTGCAAGGTCAATGCAATAGCGTCTGCAGTTGCAGACCTAACGGCAGCACTTACATGCTCTCCTGTTAACTATCACAGAACTCAAATTGTAAAGTGGCTGGCGGCTATGATGAAGGGTTGGACAGCAAGATCCCAAAAGCTTCGTCTACTTAGACGCCAAATATCACCGAACGAAGAGGGAGCTGAGACATGATGTTTCAGGCACACCTAGGTCAACGGGTTCTCCTTGATTCTCAGAGAGTTTCACAACCGGTAGGATCCCACATATGGTACGCAAATAAAGTAGCACATGGCTCTTCCATTCCACGCTATGATACCAACAGTGCATATCCCTCCCACAAACGCCTTACAGCTCTTACTGCTAACATGTTACCCACTCATTTGCACCTTTATACCTGAGGACTCTTCCCCTTATCCACTCCATTCGCATTCGGATGCGCATGCCCATCCTTCCACTGCTCCTCATCCTCACTATCACTTCCAATATCATAATGCCCCTCCCCCGGCATCCTAGTACTCAGATCACTCAACTCCTCCACATTAAAATCCCCCGTCTCAACATCGTCACGTTTATGCCTCATGTTTTCCAGTCCCATGGCTCCTCTAAGTCTCTCCGAGCTATCACCAGGAATCAGACCCGAGAACAGGCCCGTATACCCCCTCCTCTTCCTCCTCTCCTTCCAAACATACCAACCCCACAGCCCCGCAACAATAATCACAACAATCAGCGCAACCTCACCCGATTTATAGTACGCGCTCCACTTCGCAGCAGCCAATTCCTCCTTCTGCGTCTCCTCCGCAATCGTACTATTTGGGTGCCCACCCACACTCGTCTCAGGCCCCTTCTCCCCATCCAACCTGCTATCCGTAGGCTGGCCTCCAATACTACTGATATCGACCCTCATAAACCGATCCAGCATGTCCCTCGTACGCCTTGCGTAGTCAAAAGGCACCATATGACTCGAGTTATGGAACAAGACATAAGTAAGGTTTCTAGCCTCTTGGTAGAACCCAGCGGATTCGCCTTCGAATGCCCAGTCGCGGCGAGGCGCCCAGGTGCCGGGGCTGATTTCAAACCCCTTTCCGCCGTTCCAGGACATATTATTGATTAGGTCTTCGGTGCCGAGGTGGTTGCAAATCAGATCACTTGCCCCACTGAACAGCAGAATAGGTACCTCCTTCAACAAATCCGGCAAGATCTGAATCGAAGGCTTCGAGTTCCTAGCCGTGAACGCCGCGCCTGCAGGGCCAGCACACTCCGTCCATCCCGCCTGTGGCGGCTCTGCAATATTGAGCGCTTGCAAGACGTCTTTGCGGCGGAGGTATGGCTCTACGTTTACCAAGTCCGGGGGCCAGTTCATACCGCAGGATGGATAGGTGTCTTTGAGGCGGATATCGTACATATTGACGCACTGATCCTTCTTCCCGCTTGGCCCCTTCGTAAGTGTCACCTTGAGGATCTCCTGCAAGATCGCTTCGCAGACTTGCATATCCACTCTGTCTTTTCCTCCTGGGTTATTTAGCGCAACCTGGCATTGTTTGAGCTGGGACTCGACTTGTGCTGCTGCGTTGGAGCCGGCTGCGATGAGCCCTTCTTTGTAGGCGTAGTTGAGGTAAGCGGGGTATTGGGCTGAAGGATCGATCCAGCCGTTGCCGATGAGGAGGCCTTTGAGGTTCCATGCCCTGTGCTTGGGCTTGCCTTTGTTGCGCTCGAGGATTGCTTGGGCGATGTAGGGGATGTGTTGGCCGGCGTAGGACTCGCCTGCTAGGTAGAGCTGTGAATCGGTTAGCCACCATTCTCTGAAATAGAGGAGAGAAGAACTTACGTCATCGTGAGAGAAGTGAGGAAACATCTCAAACCACTTCTCTAGGAACTTCACAAAGTGGTCTGCCATCTCTGACAACTCGTGGACGAAGGCATCGCCATCCACATATGAGAATCCTGTCCCGACCGGGTTGTCCACAAACATGATATTGGCGAACTCGTCCCAAGATCCATCATTGTACATCAGCGTCTCTTTGTCTTTAAGGCGATATGGGCCGATCTCCATAAGTGCGCCGTCTTCGGAAGAGCAGCCAGGACCGCCGTTCAGCCATATTACTGTGCGTTGACGGTTTGCGATGTGCCTGTTTTGGAAGTGCCAGAAGAAGAGGTTGCCGCTGTGTTCAGGGTCGACTTCGACGAAACTATGAGATGTGTTAGCGGTGTTACAGTAATACACAACAATGAAAGTGAGGCTGCGACATACCCAGCGTGCATCTTCAGTAGCGGGCCTTCCGGAGCTCCTGGTAACGAGTCAACGAAGTAGTCAGCAGCTGACTTCGCCGCCGCCATGGCTTGCTGTGATAATATCGATAATGCCGTGAACGCCGCTGCTACCGTGCCGCCTCTCGAGGATGAGAAGAGGCGCATTGTGATGACAACTGATTGTCGTGTGGCTCTCGGGCCAGAAAAGTGTCGGTGTTGCGACTATATTCAGTGTCGCTGGCCAGGCCTCATTGAGTATCTGTTGCTATGTTGTCCTTAAGAAAGGTTGTTGGAAGTTTCCTGTTGTTGGTGTTGATGAGATAGATGGTCAAGGGTCAATTGAGGACAGCTTCGCGGCCAGGTCTCCACATTACGAGGTGCGACCTTGGCCAGTGCTGACTACGCTTTTGTGTTCAACATGCTCAAGCTTGTCCGGATTGGGAAGTTATATAGTATTAGTGGCTCAGATTCTAGGCTAGCTCCTCGAGTTTGCCGATTTGTCACTTCCGTTTCTTATTCGAGACCCTTTTGCAGCCTTTTGTGCCTGTCTTCGATCTGATAGATGTGGGCACGGCCATCTGCCGGATGTCCCAAAATACTGACAGCCACCAACCAGGGTTGATCGCCACCAATCGTCGGTCTTGGCGCGGACGACCACTTCAAGTTCGAATTCAACGACACACAAAATGTCACCATTGATATCATGGTCGAAGCCTTTGGCGTTGCCGAAGTGAGAGGGCTCGAGCTGAGCAGTTTGTCTCCAGATCGATCCATAAGACAGCGGGCAGAAGGAGATAAGAGCACATCAATAGCCATCTACAGGTTCCGAAATGGAAACCGGCCTACCCTTTAAGCATGGAACTTCCCTTGGGACAGTTGTCTGGAACAGAGGCTCCTATGGCAATCATCACTTCTTCGTTTGAAGAGTAATCAAACCCCTGCTTTCTTGCAGTCACGCCAGTCACGGTCTTTCAGAAAATTGCTAGGAAATATAAGTACTTCATTTCATCTTGGCCTCGGCTAACTTAGAAGAGGTCGCCAAAGCCTCTCTCCGAATCATGCTTAATCAACTCAATCATGCCCTCCGGCACAATTATCTTCCCATCCGCACCCTTCACATAACGGAAAGGCATCTCCACAGACTCAACCCTGCTAACTTTAATCTCCGGGTTATCAATCCACTCAATATCCTCCAACTTCTTCTTCTCCAGTGTAACCATTCTAGTAACTCTCACAGCAGTGTCAGTAGTCATCTGGACTGGACCAAGACGACGGCCCTCAAAGCCCTTGATTCTCAACTCCTTGGTGCGGTCTCTTGGTGGATCGTCACCTGTTTCTTGTCAGCAAACGTTGCTCTCTCTCCGAAGCCTCTTTTCACCTACCGAGAATACCACCAAACAAGAAAACATCAAACTCATCCCCATCTTCTGGACTCAACTCCTGCGTCGCACTTGGATCCAACAAGCAGACTCTGGCCTTCTCGTACAGCGACTCGACGCTCTCCTGCTTTGCCTCGAAGCCTGGGGTCTCCTTGAGCTTGCTTGGGATTTCCAGAGATGGTGGCACGGAGGTGAGGAAGAATTGGGCACCTAGGGCGTGGGACTCGCCGGCGATCTGCAGGTATTCTAGCTCGGACCAGTTGCCGAGCTCGTCGTCGAGGTGTTCGACTATGTAGGTTTTGGATGGGGCGGCCATTCTGTCTGTCTTGTGATTAGAATCGAGTTATCTTTAGCAACAGTGTAAGAATTTCACGGGGGATGAGCAAGGTCAAGAGCTCAGGTTAAGTGATTATCTTCACTTCTGAGATTAGCCACGTTGACTTGTGTCTGGCACTTGCAGACATGGCTGAGTATAAAATCAGCGATTGGCTGGAAAGCACATCCACGTGGAAGCTCAGGAGCTGAGCTTCATGGAAGTCAAGAATTGGCACGGAAATCTGGACAAAAGAAAAGAACCTACCTATGAACTGTGTGGTTGAGGTCTTATTAAGGTGCGTTCCTGTGACTTCTCTCTGGAAATTTCACCCACTGAGAAAGAAACCATCAGCCACAACTACTGTGGCTGTGCACGCAACCTCAATTGCCACAGTACGGCACTCCATTCGAGTTCCAAGCTCCAGCATTTGGGATTCAACCTCCGCACACATGACCTTAATCGCGCGCCGTAGTAGTACAAACCGCCGCCTCTCTCCAACCTCGTTTCCGTTAAGAAAATATTTTGCATGATATCCTGATTGCCACTTGAGAAGATTCATTTCGGATCTGCATCATCTTGTGGTCTCTGAATCGCGTTGCAATTCCATGATTGGCATCGACGTTTCGACGGAGCCTACCACAGCCAAGTCACAGTCCACATTCGAAGCTTCGATACAGACCCCTGTCTTATCGGAACGGCAGTCATCGATGATCACCTTAACTATCCAACCTAACCATCCAGGGACGACGACCGCCATCGTCAGAGCACCTACGATTTACACAACATCAATCCACGATCATTCAGTTTATAGTTACAGAACTGAACTTAAGGCAAGACATACACTTTTTATCAACAATCACAATCTCAAGCAAGATGAATCCGCATCAGAAGAACAAGGTCGACATCGCCGTAAGTACCCCACCACAACCTCACCCCGCTCAAGCTTCCAGCTTCGCTGTCGCGAGCGTGGCGAGCAGCGCAGCTGTTTACGCATCGACCTCAACGCTGCCCTCTCTTTTCATTGTTCTCAGCTACTGTCGCCAGATTTGCAGCTGTCCTACACTGTTTCTGAACCTCGACTAACAATCACAGTCCCTCACACCAGATGAACAACGCCTCTTCCGCCTCTACGGCAAGCTCCCATCCCGCACCGACCACCTCGCCAAGCACTTGAAAGAGCGTAAATACTTCGACTCCGGCGATTATGCTCTCTCCAAGGCCGGAAAAGCGTCATCTGTCGACACCGGATCAGTTGGCTCCGAGCACCCACTGCCTGAGAACATCCCACATTTGTCAAGCCCAGGAGTTGGGGGAGTCCAAGGGGGGAGCGGGAATGGAAATGTGATCGGGGGAAGTTTCAGTGGGGGTGGACAAGGAGGAATGGTGGGAGGAGGGGCGGCGGGATCCCCAGTGAAGCAGGAGAGTTGGTTGCAGCGCGAGACGTCTGTGGATGAGGTGGACGAGCAGAGCACAAGTAGAGGTGGAGAGCAGGCGCAGACGGATATGGGTGTGGAGGCTGTGAGTCCACCTGCTGTGAGAGGAGGGATTCCCATTCGCAAGAACTGAGCCAGCGTCGTCTGGCGCGGCTTTGACGCGTGATTGGTGGGTTGGGTGTAAGGGGTGGTGGGGATGTGTGGCACCCACAATTTTGATGGACGACGAAGTACGATGGCACGAGAAATCAGGCGTTTTGGCGATCGTTGGCGTTCGTTAGTCATGCGATTTGTAGCTGGCCAGATGAGACGAAGCTGCTTGCTGTTACAATATTACTTTGCTTTTCGACACTGTATTGCCAGGTTATGAATACTATTTGTCTTTTTACAAACAAGTACTGCTACTCACTTGGGACTGTATTATATGTTCATCATACTGCATTCACGGAAAGATTTCTCGAGTTCGGCGCAGCTGTTTAGCTGCTCCACACTGGTTAAGGCGACAATCTCGTCAAGGCTGAGGAACTGCAAGTAGGCCATAAGACACAAAATAGAAGTCTGGGTCCATCATATAGTCTAGATATAGCAGCCAGTGACTGCCCTAATGGTCCTACAAGGAATCACTATGGTCTGAACCTCGCATTTATATCTACATCCACAATCACACCAGATGGAAGACGAGGTGGCAGAAACCAAACTCAGTATTCTACTGATCTATCAGTCTACACTAATCCATCTACTAGATGTGCATCTCTCCCACCCAGAGTCCTCACAGACATGCGAGCCAATCCTGGGATTCGGAATGAAATAACAACAAATCTTGCTGTCAATGGTCGTATGACCATGAACTTCCGGTCTGGAAGTACTTTTTACCTCAGTTAAGAGGTAGAGGTTGACGACCGATTGGCCGTAGAGCGTTTGTTTTTCGTCTTTAAGCTTTCATTCTTTTCATGATTTCCGACGTCTGTTTTTGAGGTTTACTGAAGTTTCTGGGGTTTTTGACTTTGTTCGTTCGAAGTGATTTAACGCCATGGAATGCTTCCTTTTCCCACCCAAACGCCATGCAATACACTCAACGACTCAAGGTATCTAAGCAAGTGCCTTCTTAGCCATCTCCATAGCGCCCTCAAAAGTTATATTTCCACCGATAAAACCAGCGGCGTGGACAAAGACGCCGCCAGAAATGCCAGTAATCTCATCCAGCTTCTCATCACGGAAGCCCCTCCAGTTCTCTGGAAGCGGCTTGCGGGACTCGAAGGAGTCCTTAGTCACAGACACTGCCTGGATTCTCCACTTTGCGCCTGGAGCTGGGGATTCTGGGTAGAGCACGTACTGCACCTTACCCTCGGTCTTGGTCTCGGCCTCGAGGCGGTAGAGGTGGTCTTTCCATGGGACGCTCTGGCCATCGAAGACGAGGATGCGTCCCTCGGCATCGTACTCAAGGCGCTTGGCGAAGGCATCACGGACAACCTGGCGAGCTGGCAACCAGGCCTTGCACAGGTACTCCAGGGAGGAGGAGAACTCCTGACCAATACGGAAAGAGGCCTTGACGAACTTGCTATCCTCGATCGCCTGCCACTCCGCTGGATCAGCAGGTCGGGGATCGTTCCAGTCTGGGTTCAGACGTCCAACCATGGCGCCGAGGTTGAATCCTCCGTCGGCGAAACGCTTCTCGATGCCTGCGGCAGCCAATGCCTTTGGGTCGTAGGCGGAGATACCGTTATCGTGGGCGTCAAGGGCCTCAATGAAGTCTTCGTAGATCTTCTTGTAGATGACCTCAACAGCCTCATCAGCCTCAGAGACACCGAGGCGCTGTGCGATGATGGCCTTGCCGAAGTGCAAGTAGACCAATCCAGCTGAGGAGAGCTTCGTTGGGCGACCTGGGAAAGTCGTGTTGAAGGTGCGCTGGTGGTGGTCGTACAGGTTGCGGGCAGCATCGTACTCACCGCCGACATCGACGACGGTATGGCATTCAGCGAGCTTTGCTGGGTCGCGCGTGCGGACCAGGAGGGAGTTCTCGTAGGTTGGGAGGAGGCGGAGCATGTACACGGCCAGCGCTTCGTCCGCGTGGAAGTGCCCGTTGTGGGTGCCGATGGAGACGACGTCGGTCTTGACGCGCTTTGCTGCTTGTTCGGCCATTTTGGAAATACTGCGGAGCATAAACTTGTGGTGAGGTTGTGATGGGTGTAATTATGGAAAGCAGACTGTATTTGCTAGTTTCTGTGGTTTGCGGGGAGATCTGATAACAAAATGGATAGTGCAAGACCGGTTAGACTGGCTGACAGCGGCGGGCCAGATGAGACAATTGAGGGGACCAGCTGTTCTCAGCCTCGTCGCACGAACCTCGGAATACTGGCATCGACAGTGACCGCCTTACATATGAGGCGACAATGATGTCGCATGTGAAAGATGGAAAGGTTTCGCGGATAGCCTCATCGAGAGACGGCAGCTGTCAGATTCCAATTTGACCTGGACGGATAGCTAACTGAAGACGCTCCTTTGTGTAGAGCTTTCACGCTGTCCTAACATCTCGCTTCTGCTCAAATCCTTGGAAGGAATACCCAACATCGAAACTCCAGGCCACCGACAAGCATTTTCCGGTCTGGCCAAGGTTAAGCTCGACTAGCCCCGTCACTTCCGGAACTAAACACGCGACAGCACGGCTCGAAGGCATCATTTATCCAGCAGTCAACCACCCACAACCAAGATTCAGACCTTGAGCGCATAAGTTTCAACAACACGTACACACTCAAGAAAACCCTTCGTGTCCCACAATCAGACGACACTTGCGACATCAGAATCCACTCTTACCTCCACCGCCCCTGTCACGATAAACCGATTAGGCCACGAACTGCGCCTAAAGAGAGGAAACCCCACGAGATTGCTCTCACCGCGACTTGAAGAAAACGTCGAACCCTCTACGAAGACACCCCTCGTCGACCTCAAGCTTCTCGTGAAACTGGCACAGTAGCTTATATTGCATATACACATAACTAGGCGCACTTCAACGCACGCTCTGGCGCCCACATCACCGCAATGTGGTTAATCTTCCGATTCACGTCGGCCCTTGTCTTCCTTCTCTCCATTATCCTCTCGATACCTATCGCGTTTGATGTCGGCGGACGCGACTCCGGACTTGCCCACTCGCTGGCACTGTTCTTCTTCTACTTTCTCTACTCCTGCTTAAGGATAGCTACACCAAGAGAATCACGATTCCGCTGGGCGCTTTGCAAGCTCGTCAGCCTTACACAATGGGTGGTCATTCCAGGACTGCTCATCTGGAGCTTAAACAGATTCGCGGTTGACTCTAATATGGGTGAGGATTGGGTTGCGAAGACGTTTGGAGGAAAGCGCTCGTCAGAGCACAAGAGCATCGCCCAGTGGGTTTTTGGCGCCGGAGGGCTCTACGATGTGCTCACGGTTGGAACGTGGGACAAAATCTTGACATACTCGACGCCACTCTTCCAACTTGCTGAAGGGTTCTGCAGTCTTCTGGTTATTCAGGCAGCAGGTCAGATCACTCGCTATGTGGTTAACCGTGGACGTTCGGATACTTGGATGATCGCCCTCCTCATCATGTCGGCATCAATCATCTCCAGCTCAGTCTACTTTCTCTGGCGCATCACGAACTTCCCAGAGATCGGCAACACAGACGCTATCCTCATCGGGGTCACCGTCACAACAGCAGTCTTCCTTTGCGCCTGGGGCATCGGCAGCGGCCGCGGAAACCCAGTCGAGAGCTCCCTCCTCTTCGCCTACGTAGTCCTCTGCATCTACCAGATCTTCACCGACTACCTGCCATCCTCCGACGCAGCTGCCGCCACTGCACAAGCAGCAGCTGATGCACAGCCAGATTTCCCACCATTCCCTCCGATCATCATGGCTTCATACTCTACGTTTTTGCATCTGCTCTCTAACTTGCCGGAGGCCGTGCACTCGAGCTTCACCTTCCTTCACGCTGCTTTCCAGACCATCACGCCTTCTGTTCTGATCTCACTCACTTACCGCATCTTCGTCTTTTACGCCGCAACGCGTATCATTCCCTCAGTCCGCGACTCCGGTGCCCGCGGCCTAGCCGATGATCCAGAATTCGACCACGAAGACGGGGCAAACTGGTTCCTGAATATCCTCTCCTGGTTCTCCCCATCAATCCTCGTCGCGGTGTACACGTCCCTGCTGATGCAGCACTTCTCGACTTTGTCAGAGAACGGGCAGCCTGAGGAGTGGTGGACTTTGACCCAGGGCGGACAGACTGGGGGAAACGTGTGGAGGTGGATTAATGTTAGTGCGACGATGGCACTTTACGCTTTGGAGCTGTATTTGGGAAAGGAGGATACGGATGGGAGTTTGACGGGGCATTGGAAAACGGATTGAGTGCCGAAGTTTCAAGAGAGAAATATGGAGTTGCGTCACTGACATGAGGATAAATTGACGAATGGCGCCGAGCCAAGAAGCCACAAAGGATAGCTCAGCCACGGGGATTTTTAGGGCTGAGGGCGAGCTAGACTCTCATGCCGAGCAGCCACAACCGGCGTGGCTAAAAGCAGTACAGAATGTGGGACGAGTACCACAGGCTATAAGCCAAAGAGAAGAGTGAGTAAGAAAGGCCTCATGATGAGGTCAAGGAGGAAAGGATGAGGAAGAAGCTCGTCCGAGAGAAATAAAACGGTGAGTCGAGCGCACAGATGTCTTCTGACTTCTACGAAGCATGCCTCGGCAGGATGAATATGGGAGTGCTAGATACCCTTGAAATTGAGTTCGGGAGTCCGGGGAACTAGTGCAGTATATATGGAATCGAATGTTCTTTACATGATCTTTCGATTGGTGCATGGGCCACGGGTTGTTCTCGTTCCGAGTCCTTCCTTGGTTGTGACCTTGGGCGAGACGATGAGCGGGTGCGTTCGGAACTGTGAACCTTGTCAATGGACGTGATGACTCCAGAATTAGTCGGGCATCTCCAATCTTCGTAAAATATCTCATCCACATGTCAAACCTCTTTCCGGAGAAATTCTGGAGGCGCCGGTACGTATTTCTAGTCTTGTATCATCCCGGATTTTCGTCATGTCAACCAATTTTGTCTTCCAATTTTGACTTGAAACTCAATTCCTTAAAATTTTTTGGATCCTTACATACCAACTTTCTGTCAGTGACAGATTTCGACAACCCCGTGACACTGACAACCACACAATCTGGGGACTAGGACCGTCAAGCACAGCCGCTGGCAAAGCTGCCTGTGCTGTCTTTGCAAAACATATGACGGTGTGCGCCGTTTCAGAATTGAAAGTCACGCAATTACTTATCTGGAGCGCGAGTCGTGATTTCCACAGTTCACCGTTACCTCTCCACAACCCCATCTGGAATTAAAGTGGATTAACAACAAGGATTACATCAGCCATGAAATGAACCAAGCCTCTTCCATCTTCCGCTCATCCTTCCTCGGCTACATTTTGGTGTTGCTAGACCGAATGGGGACTATCCGTTTGTCCACAGGCATCGGCAGTGAGACCAATTCCACGCCGAGACCGGCGCACGGCGTGCTTTCAAGAGTGGGAGGCCACCGTGAAGCTTGTTTACTGACCGCAATCACTAAGCGCAGAATGCAGAATTACGAGTCGATTTGATTATATTATCTTGGGAGCTTATCGATGAGGCGAGGGCTATCGCCGATAGCTCCGCACGCAGCACTCTCTTTAAACTTCACAACCTTAATTGGTCTCCAAGCCTTCAATGACGTGAAACCACCAAACTGCACAATCTCGAACCATCTTGCTCCTCGATGTTGCCGCCGCCAATGAGGTCAACACGCACTTCCCCGTGTTTCCCCGTCTTCATCGTCCAATGCCAAGCCTCGCTTCATATGCTTCCCTGTTCCCAGGCCCATCCTTGTGCGCTCTGTGCACCGTGCGCAATGCATAACCACGAGTCCGGTGACGGCCGCCCGAGCTCAAACCACATCAAATCGACAGCCAGCCGGGTGTTTTGTTGAGTAGGCGGTCTGGTTGGATGAGGAGGAAGACATGCTGGAGAACTGTGGGTCGAGTGTATGGGGAGGCATCCACTGCGACATCCTCATCTCACGCACACTCCACACTCCACAGCGGGCGTGCTCCTTCCCATCGTTGCCATGATACCGGAGCCGTCCCCACGGTTGTACAGGTGAGTTGTTGGCGGGTTCTAACTGGTTAATTCACTCACTCATATGCTTTTCCGTGTATATCTCGGAGAGTACATATACCCTCCTCCCTCACCCGCTTTGGTTCTTCTCACACTTCTGCTCTTACTTCATCCCGATTCTACCTTGGACACTAGGTGATTGTCTCACTCTCCTCAACGGTTCTAAGATTCTTCAGGATTTCCGTGCTCGTACACCAACCAATTTCTTCAATCCTAACTTTCAATCACTTTCACGCTCTATCAGCCGCATCAGTCACAATGTCGAAAGTTACTCGCCCAGTTCAGCACGCCATCCGCGGCATGTCCTCCGTCGCCTCCTCTTCAAGAGGCGGCTACAGCTATATTCAAACCCGCTCTGGACAAAACGATGTTCGTCGCCCAATCCCTCAGCCCTCACAGCCACAATCTTTACTAACCGATTTCATAGTTCCCAGATGTCCTCTCCGGCAACGACAAGATCATCCGCGCCTACCACACTACCCGTCCTCGCGTCTCCTCGTCGTCCGACTTCCCAGACGTCCTCACCGGCAACGACAAGATCATCCGCCCCTATTCCACCCAGACCCAGCGCCCTCGCTTCTCAGCCGCCGCCCGCCTCACCCCCCTCTTGCAAGGCTTCTCTACATCGACCCTCAATGTTGTGGGCAATGCAGAGATTAGGAGTGTCGATAACTGGGTGTTCCCCGTCCCGCCGGCCGAAGCACATACCAACCCATTTATGATCCGTGTCCCGCTGATGCCGGATGCTTATGTGCGCTCAAGCCACGCCGCGATTGAGGCCGATCCGGTGGTGATGGAGAGGATGGAGAAGGTTGTCGCAGCGGTGCCGGAAAACGTTTCGGCGATCTCGGAGATTGTGGGAGATGAGTCGAGGGATTTCAGTCTTACGGATCTCACTTCTGCTATCAGAGGAAAGATTACCGAAGTCCAAGAACCTGGTGCATTGAAGTCCCTCTGGAACGACGTCCTCGACGACGTCTTAGGCCAGAAGGGTGCAAAGCTTGCTAAGACATAACGGCTAGGAAGCATTGATAGGGGAGTAAGGGTGTATTATGGTAACAAGACATGTATATGAAGGGAGCGGGTGAAGGAAGGCGTTTGAAGGTGCGAGGATACGTCCCGCCTATGCATGCATTACTGCGGCTCCATTGCATTGGGAGCATTTTATTTTACGTTTTTTACTGGTTGATGCTTTCTGAGGGACGAAACGCTGCGCAGGGTAGTCCTTACTAGCACAGGCACAATGGTACTTCACGTTGTTATACAGTAAGATCCAGTTATGGGAATGTAATCGGAAACTAACATAATATTCTCCAAACGCGAATATCCCATAAGCAAAAAGCCTGCTAATATTGTTGCCTAAATTGGGCTTTAGCGCCTTATTATCATATGTGCACCGACATTAAATTAGCAAATTTAACCGAGATATTCTCTTACTGAAAGGATATTGGCTGTACGGCAGGGGTTTAGGGCAGCATTGGCGGAGGATATTCTGAAACATTCCGAATATTGTTGATTAGCTGTAAAATCGATTGATTCTCCGAAAGATATTCCCATATCGCGGATTCCCTTAACGAGATGTTACTGCCTGCTTTGAACTTGGACTGTCCGATTGGGGACATTGAGAGCTCGAAGCCAGCACTTTATATGTAAGCTATATATGCGCCAGGCTTACTCGCAAACTCTACCCTTCACCCAAGCAAAATTTGCCATATTACGAGTCTATGCTCGCAACTTCGTCCTGTAACCGCAACCGCTTCGCTTCCGACCACTACTCGACCACTATTCGACCACTGCACCTGCGAACATGCTGACTCCTGTCGGTGACAACTCAAGTTGTTGATAGCAAGAGCCGCAGCCAGGTAGCAATAGCCCTTGGTGTCGACCCAGCTGCTGATACAAGTCACTGCTCTATGAACCAACTAGCCTAGGTGTAAACATTCCATCGCAGTGCACGGGCGTACCTCTTGAATGCCGAGATACACAATGCAGCGTGGAGCTGCACCACCGTACGAGATCCGTGGCAAGATGAATTTTGAGCCCTCTGAAGGTTGTGGAGAGAGATTGGAGGTTTACATACAACCAGTTTAGATAAGTTGGACAACTTGGGCCCAGTGGTGTCCTTTAGTCTTAGTTGATGTCTGTATGAGAGATAAATTGAACAATACTATTTGGATCGTGGGATATAATCTGGAGGCGACAAGCATGGGCCGTGCTTTGTAAAGGCAATTTGGGAGATGGAGGATGGGGATATGGAAAAGATTGTGGTGATGTCCATTTGTAACATGCCGAGAAATTTGGTCAGATGCTTTCCTAAACAGGTTAAACGTTTCAAAGCGAACAACGGGGATTGATGATAAACGATCTAAACGGTGATGGCATAAGAAGTAATACTGACACTCTTAGAGTGCTGAAGCTAGTCTGAGGAGCATCTGAATGCCAGAGCCGGATAGTTTTAGTCTGCGACTTGAGGGCATCGGGTTGAGTGGGAGGCTCAGGCAGAGCTTTTGAGATCGGAATAAAATGCTTTGCTGGAACTACTCTCCATGGTCTAGAACGTATGAGAGTGACACCAGTCTCTCTTGTGTCTAAGATTCCCTCATCTTTGTTATACGACACAATAACCTATATGGGTTGTTGTCTAAGACGCGGTCCAAGGAGACCTTTCAGCACCACAGCACTATATGAGCTTGCACTACTCGTTGCGGCTTAAACGACGATAAAAATGTTTACTCGTACTCATAGAAAATGTACTGACAGTATTCTTAAGCAGAACACCACGATCAGCCATCTGAAATACGCTGCGATGTAATGTTCGGGTATACTCACGCGAAATGCCGACACCGAGTGCTACTACCAGACGGAAAGCCCCTGCTAGGTGAGGATAAGTGCTTTAATAAAAAGGAATTCGAGAGGAGACCGAAGTTAGAGAAGGAGAAGAAGGAGTCCAGGACGACATGCAAGATCACATCGGTTATCGAGGCTCAGCCGAGCAGAGTGGGGGAAGGGCGTCGCATTTGAAGACGAAGAAGGGTACGACTTCGGCGCCGCGCCAAAATACGACTGAAGCTGACGAAGACAGAGGAGGCTGGGCCTGGTTCGACGACAAGCTGCTAGAATGGCGGAAGGCAAATAAGCGGAATCATCCTCCTAAGGTGGACTCATGACCAGACGTGTGCCCGGAGTGCTATGCGAGGAGGCATGAAGAGAACAAAATAAATGGAGTTACGGGATGTGGAGAGGTGACGCAGGAAGGGATAAATAATTACGACTTCAAGCCCTTACCTCCTACGCCTTCGGATAGCTCGTCTTCTGAGGATGAAAAGAAGAAACCGTTCACGAGAGGAACGAGGGGGAGTGGTAATAATGCCTAGTGTGAAGGGTTCGAGCTCTGGATAAACCACCAGCTTTTTTTACTCTGTTAATCGTTCAGCGGTATGTTTTCAATCCTGTGTTTTTAAGGCAACTCCGAGAACCTCCCTGGTCCGTATATCATCTCTGCCATGAGACGGGGCAGCCGGCAGCCAATCACGTTAAATACAACGTGAAAGTGAAGTGAAGTTTGAAGTCGATGTGTTTGTGCCAGTTTCACTCCAGGATCGCCTCTCTTCAGTGAGTTCGCCTAACGGTTCAGCAGTATATCTGACAGCGGGTCTCCCGCCTCCCTAGCGTGTACGACCCCGCTGCTGCCCATCACCGGCCGCCTCAGCCTCACCGACATCGGTGTCTTGTGTTAAACTGCTGCCTGCAGTCCAAAATCCGCCAAATCGATGTATATACAACCGTTTCTAATTCAGTCGCAGTATAGCTCATAAGGAATCATGAGTGGGCGCGACAGAAAATCGCGGAGTTCGTTTCCCCAAATCCCATCTGTCGCAACTGTCGTGTCGATCGTAGCTCAAGCGCCAACTCTCATTACCTATCCATACCTGAACGCTAAAGCTTACAAAATGCGTTACTTAGATACGCCCATGTATCCCAAATCACCTATTGAACGACCACCTCGAGTTGCCGTACCAAGCCGTTCAAGATCAGATCCTTCACATATCCATGCCTCGCCCTCACCCCCACCACAGCCTTCATCCTCCTCACCCGGCGAGTTGAGCCCGCCACCTGCTCCCGAGGCATTACAACTGTTACCGCCTTTAAGGGTGAAAATACCCACCACTCTCATCCCATTCGACCAAAGCACGCTGCCAAACTCCCGCTCGACATCGTCGTCAGTTTCAAGCCGTGAAAGAGAATCAGTGGACAAGGACACCCTCATCGCCCGCCTCTCCACCTCCGCCGCCCTCCTCGAAGCAGATTTTGTACGCGACCTTACACACCTCAGTACGCAACTCTCGCACACCTCTTCCTCGTTGTCAATGTGGAAAGAATCGCACGCCTCGCTTTTGGAGTCACATAACCAGTTGAAAGCACAATTTGACGCGCTGGGGGATGAGTTGGACAGAAAAGAGGCTGAGGAGAGGGAGAGTAAGACACGGATATCCTCTCTTTTGATTGAGAGAGAGATATTACGAGGACGATATGAAAGCGGCCGCACAACAGCACGGGACAGAGAAGAAGAGGTGGAGAGACTGCGGAACCATGTTCAGGGTCTAAAACGCTGGGTCAGCAGCTCGAGTCGTACCGAAGGGCAGGTCACAGACGAGGTGGTCGCAGAGTCCTTCGCAAACTTAGGCGCAGGGTTACAAAACTGGGTACTCAAAAACTTCCGCCGCGCAAAACTGAGGAGTGTGGAAGATATAGCGCGGCATGTTAAAGAAGAAATAGACTTGCTATGTCCGACGTGGGAGACCCTGTTAGCATCTGGAGTGGCAAAGGTGCATCTGATACAGAGTCTGGTGTCACGGCTACTGGTGCAAAGAGTCTTCTCGGCGTACTTTGTAGGTCTGCCGGAGGAGAAAGAGAAGGAGCTGCAAAACTTTGATGCGTGGCTTGAGGAGACGTCGCAGGATGATGCGGACGTGAATCAGTGGCGGGCGGCTACGCTGGGGGTTATTAATAAGCCTGGGTTGCTGTCTAAGCTTGGGTCAAGGACAGAAGAGACGGTGTCGTTTTTGGCACGAGATGTCATAAATATCCTCGATGGAATGACTATTGGCGAAGGCGCATCGGAACACGAAGTTAGGGGGTTGCATACGCTAATAAACGAAGCTGTTTCGATATCAAGGATACTAAGGGTGCAGAAAGCATATTTCAATGTCGTCATGCTGGTGTTGGAGCCGCATCAGGTCAACATCTTCGAGCCGGAAAGCATGGATGACATTGGAGGTGAAGATGAGGAGAGTCTTCAAGGCAGAGAAGTGGTTTGCGTCACGTTGCCTGTTGTGGTCAAGGAGGGTGATGAGAACGGCCAGAGAACGCAGTTGAGGAATGTCATTTCTAAAGCTAAGGTGCTGTGCTTGGGCGACTAATAGATGATTCCGTAATCTTGCCAGAGCCGCCCACGATCACTACTGGAGAATAAACTCTAGTCTCTCCGATTTAGCCAGTTGCTCTCCGTCTGTTCGCGAAATATGCCTGCTAACGGCCAAACGCGAGACGGAAATGGTCGCATAGCACTCCTCATGCCAGACACCCTTTTACTTAGCATGAATGGAGCTGGATGCTAGGATCCGCATCGACGACGACATGCATATGAAGCAATCGCAGCCGCCACATGACTGGTTGTGATATAGTGGCTGCTGACGACATGAGCTCTGTGAGTAACATTACTCCTCGGAGCCTAATACTATGAACTTCCGATACTTCTTGCTATGAAAAGATCGGGGGGAATGAAGAGCTCTTCTAATCGAAGATCATCTTGAAATGGTTGCGTCCCACATCTGCGGCAGCCACTTAGCGCAACAACAGTGCAAAGATCTCCGGCAGACCTGTGCCTTCATTGTCTCTGGCCGTAATTGCAAGCATTTTTGCTTACCTTTCGTCTCCAAGATAGTTTGCCAGTCGTGGCACCAATCATAAAGCCCACCTCTTTGGCTTAGACCGGCGCGAGTTGACGGGAATTTAAGATATGCCACTTAGCCGATTAATCTGAAGAGTAGTGGTTCCTGTACTGATCTCCCATGCAGCTCGCTCCTCATACTAGCTTTATCACATGCCGTCATGTCGCCCAGTTGGTCTGACAGCGCCGATACCTCCGCATTTCGTTGTGTCCTTTCCACCAATCCAAGCTCACTTGAGCGGGATCTCGTCTTAAGAGAGCCCGAGGGCAACACCATCCGACCGGCTGTAAGTGAATTTGGCCCTACAGGATAGGGTTGATCATCGTTGTCGTCCAATAACGAGGGTGTCTCACGCGGAAATGCATATCAAAGTGTGACGAAACGTGTATCGTGACCATCTCGACCTCCAATGCATGAACTCCGTCCATCACGACATCCGACTCGCTGAAAGGAAGCTTGTTAGAGCCGCATCGAGGCATTGACACCCGACCCCACAAAGAAGGAGCCCAAGCCAGTTTCGAATTAGTACGAGACGGAGGAGCTCCTTGAGCTGGGAAACAGACGTGGTGAGGAAACTTGCAATTCAAGTGTGCCGGGGCCATCCCATCGACGCTGTGCAACCTTGTGCAACCACACTCCTCTTCCCCAATTTCATTTCTCCGTCACGGGCTTCGTGATAGCAAACACAACAATGAATGAATTTGAAACGTATACAGAAACGCAGTGAGAACTGGTATAAAAGTAAGAATATACCCCTTTCGGCTCCGTGCAGACGTGGTGGCGACCCCGACCTTGCGAAATAGGCTGTTGGATAACTTGGCCGCTGCCTCACTTGTGAAGGTTACATGAATGCAGCATGGAGGCCAACGCCTCACCATGGCCCGATTACTCCAGCAGATCTACGTTCCGAAGAGCCTCTTAACTTCAAATAGTGGGGTAACGAATCGGAAGTATAATGCTTGGGATTTGTTGTGCCATGAACCACTGCTGCTATATGTGCGAAGACCACCTCGACTACTCTTTAGTTGTGCGAAGATCACCTCGACTACTCTTTAGTTAAAGGACCGGATTCTGGCGACATTAGCAAAGGTAACTAGAACACAGTCGTATCGTTATCTATCCCAGGCTTTGAGGTTGAGCAGGCGGCCACCTAGGACATACATGCTTCTGAAGGTCAATAGCCTCGGTGCCCCAACCTTCCGTCGGAAACTCGTTGGAGCAAATTAGGCGTTCCCACCGGCCATCCAAATGCGCCGGTCTGATAGCGTAGAAAGGTTCCTGGATGACAATCCGCGAGGGGGCCGCCTTGTGACGCCAGGACAAAACTTGCCACCATATGACCTCTCGGTAGGATATGCAGCTCTTTCCATCGTGCAAGACGATGGTGCAACTCCTCGTGGATCGATGGCACCGCAATATTCTTCTGGTAGTTCCACCACTTCTTCCGCTTCTTCAGTGTTCTCCACGCCCTCAGGACCCGCTGTGCAGACTTCACCGTATTCCAGCTATGGTTTCCAACCCGAGGTGTACAGCAACTCCAACAGAGCACCTTCGGCTGCCATATATCGGACGTCGACAAGTGCTTACCCAAGCTTAGTCGTGCCAGACGGAATATCAATAAGTATGGCATCGCACGGCGAAGCAAGACATCGTGCCAACTACACCCCCGAGACCTCGTGCCAAAACTCCGTGGCCTCGGACCGAAGCATCAGTCTTGGTGGGAGCTTGCCACCTTATTCTCAGCCTGGCTACCGCGAGCTCGAACCAGACGGAAGTCGTCTTGAGACGCGCGGCATACCGTGCATCTTCCAAGCCATTTTGAGTTCTAGCTGCGACGAATATCCATGCGTCACACTCGAAGCATACCACGAGCACATCCTCGGCCATTTCGGAACGTGTGGGCCACCCAAAAATGCTCTTTGCATGTTCTGTGGTCGCGATTTTCAGAACCGAAGTGCCTACGAGTGCTGGAGAGAGTACATTGCCCATATGTGGGATCATCTCTGCAACGGGAATGAAATTACGAACGCGCGGCCCGACTTCTTGACAGTTAGCTACCTTCGCGACAAATGCATCATGTCTACACATCGATATGAAGAGTATTGCAGGGAGAACAGCGAGGATCGCGGTCAGGTTGCTCCTCCCGGCTCGACCGAAAGTCCAGAGGAGGAGCCCCATGAGATAAGCGTGCTCATCACTGAAACGCCGACACGCAAGAATCGTGCGAAGAAAGAGGATCGTGGCGGATATAATGACCACAATGGCCGTCCATCCCCCTCCTCCAAGAAAAAGGATAAGAGGAGAAAGTAGATACACCGTTGCCCACCGGCGGCCAGGAAATTGCAGAAGTGGTGAGGGTGGAGAAACTGTCGGATAATAAAGGGGGAGTAGTTGTCGTCGCCACGACGGTCCTCGTGTCGCCACTCGCCACTGCCGATTACGAGTTTTGACGAAGACCAACCAATCTTGTCTTGGCATGGATGAATCGAAGTAAGGCACGACGACGACTGGGGTTGGATAAGAACTCGGGGTGAATATGAGGGCTGAGATGTGCAGTTACAGCGGTGTCGGGAGGAGGATTCCTTTTGATGGCGATGAGGAGAGTTGGATTTGATGATGCAGGATACCCTTTTTGATAGTGTTCTATCCTTCAAAAATTTGTTGTGCGAAGCAATGAGGTGGCGCATGTACTGTTTGTGAAGGCGCTTGTTGGTTTTCATGTTGAGGTTGGGGAAATCGATGGAAGATCTTTGGGAGGCGGACGTTGGCGGGTCCAAACCATGTCGACGATGTGCTCACAGGTCGACGACTTTGTGCTCGCGCGAGGGGGATAGGGAGAGCTGTACCCGGGTGAAATAATGATGCTTCTGTTGTGGTTTTGCTCTTTCGTGGCTGCCCTCGCGATGCGTCGTCTAGTTATGCTCGTAGCTGCGGGTGGTTCGATGATGTTGAGGGATGGCAGAGGAAGGGAAGTTGGATCGAGCAGGTCTCTTATACCAAATTGAAGAATCTTCTGATGACGCATTGATCTGGCTGGCACTTTCAAGCGGTTCGTGCTCAACATAGGCCGGTCCATGTAAACAGTGGCAGTTGGCAGGCCGCCCTTTCACTTTCCTATTGTTAACTCCTGACTACCAGCCACCGATATTGTGAACCAACCGGTTGCGTTTTATCTTTCTGCCATTCTCACGGCAGTGAAGCACTCCATCAAAGCATCGTGTCCTTGCTTGCCTGATCTCGTAGAGTCCATCGCATTTCAGCTATAAGATGCAAGCCGGAGTTTCCCCCTGTCCTTCCTGTATGAACACTCTCTATTAATACACCGAATGAGTGCCAAGAGACTTCAAAGTCGTCGCTTTCGGGCCCTATATGACGATGGTTGATGTCGTGCCAGTCGAACTCCAGCTAAAGGCTATGGTATTTTGGGCTTCATAACACTTAAAGCTGGCTACAAAGCTTACACAGCTCACCGAAAGGTTATCAAGACCAGAAAAGATGAGATGCAATTAAGAAGGAAGCGTCCGCTCCACAGTAAATGCTCAGACGAGGCAAACTCCTGCAAGTATCCTTCTTAAACGTCCATGGATACCCAACCGACACCACCTCTTTATCCGCTCGCACAAGCTTCTAGAAGAACTTGATGCACCGCAACAAGTCACCTCCTAAATCTCCCGAAGTAAGGTACTCAAAAGGCAGAACAACCATGGTTGTGGTGCAGCACGGAATATTTTGTGGGATCGTTGGGCGTGCGCCCAGCTGCCGCCTACCGTGGCTTTTCTCACCGCTATCCGTGCCCTTAACAACTCAATAGCCACACGACCAACACACAATCTGCTCGCCAACTGGTTCCAATAGTCAACATACATGGGCAGTCAGATACCATATATCAGATCTTCCCTTCATCGTCGTTGATTTGCGCTCCGTTCCCGACGCCGGTGAGCATGCCGCTGTACGTCCACACCAACTTTGAGTTTGCGGTCTGCGAAGGAATTCTCTTTTCTATTTTCTTTCGTTCGTTTAAGGGAAGATTGGCAACAACCATGTCCTCTCTTGCTTGTAGATTCCCCTATTTGCTGTATTGAGGAGGCAAAGTTGCACTCCCGAGGCCACAAGGCGGACTCCAAGGCGGACAGGCGCTTATGTCGTGCGAGTTGCATAAGTTGGGGTCTACTCAGGGGTGGCCTCAGCGCGTGTCTGCGAAACGACTTCCTGCGTTCGACCTCGCCAGCTCAAAGATCAACTGCTCAAATATGGCACATTGCATGCGGCACATGCTCGTGACCATGGAACCACAAAATAGGCAGTTCTACAACTGGTTGAGGCACGTGTCAAGCAGCGAGGGGTCAACAGGTTGGCGGTACTTTCTATGTTGGCTCACTCATCGCCGCTGTGCGTCTCTATTGTTCTGATGCTGCAAGAAGGCTGTTGAACTTTCTGATCGCAGCCAGCGTATGAAGTTAGCGAAAAGCTACATGCAATGCAAGCGCTTTAAGCCTTTGCTGATGGCCACTGAGTGGCCAGATGGGCCAACAAAGAGGCCCGTCCAGCGCCAGCAAGCGCTACGTTTGACGACCTTCCAGAGGCCAGGCATACTTCTTGTTATTTGTACGTCCCTTGTCCGTATATCTCATGTTGCACTACCCCTCACCAACTCACCGCTGTGTTCATCTGTCAAATCTTCACGACGAATCTTCTCATCATCAGCTGCGACACCACCACTTGTATCGCAAGGCGCCTTAGTCTACAGAAAATTCAATAAGTTTGTTTCCCAGCAAAGCCACTGTACCAAGCAAGCCAGATGGGTGCTACACTTTCGACCTACGCTTGCGGCCTTAACAGACTCAAGCAGCCTCGTGCCACCGTCTTCGAGAAGGGCCAGTTTAGACCCTTACTCCAAAACGACAACGACGAGATGCAAGCCAATCAACTTATCAATATCCTCCAGACCTCAGCCAGCCAGTTCGAAGTCAACTCAAAGCTCAAGCAGCTCCAGAAGGACGGAGTCTTCGCCAAGTGGTCCTGGGAACGCGTCGCCGTTATTCTCCTCGATGGCATCAAACTGCTCATCCAGAAAGGCATCGTGCTTTCAGAGGCGATGAAGAGAGCTTACGATCACGCCAACGAAAACTACCATATCTGGAAGGTTGAGAATCCGGAGTATGCTAGGATCGTGGAGATTGGTGCTGAGGTTGCGCTGACTGTGATTGCGTTGGCTATCTTGGCTGAGCTGCTTCCGTGGGCTATTGAGGCGCTGGGATTTGAGGCTCTTGGACCGAGACTCGGTAAGCATATCTTGGGGTGGGTATGAGTTCTGGGCTGATTTGATTAGGTTCGTGGGCAGCTAGGTGGCAGTCGACCTATGGTGGTGCGACGCCTGGAGGAAGTATCTTTACTTATTTGCAGAGGATGGGCATGAAATGGGGTATCAAGGCAATGGTTTAAAGTCGAACGATGTGGTTAGTGCAGGCTCAGGAAACTAGTAGGACGGAGATGCGGAGGAGGTAATCATGAGTTCGAAGCATAGTTCGCTTGGAAGATATTTCCAATGGAGAGCGAGGACTAGCATAGTTTCACTTGGAACTCACACAATTCTATGGGAAATCAGCCGAACTGCATTAGTCGGCATTTTAGTGGGCCAAACGATTGGCAGTTAATAAGTCGTAAAAGATTAGCAGATTGTCGCGATAGATTGTCAACTAATTCATCAGTGACCAAGTACGAGGCTTGATCAAAAAGTTCGGACTTCCCCACGTCTGGTCGATCCCACTTCCATAACCGCCAGAATTTTTCCCAACTCCAATAGTTGGCGATCCGTCCAGAATAGGCAGACCAGATGCATCGCCATGAGGGCCATGTAGCTCAGATATTGTCAGTTACCGGAAGGAATCTGTATTAAAAAGAAGACGAAGGCACACTCCCCAGACTACGGGTCGTACCGTTTCAAGGGCAATGCCGAATGTGCAGTTTGGAAATCCGCACCGCCCGGGTAAAAGCCCACCAGGCACCAGGGATCAGAATCCACCCTTTTTGAGATCATAAAGGAAACAGTACCTTCAAAGACCGATGACCGCGACGCCGAAGATGATGATGACGATGTTAAGAAGTGGTTACCACCCCGGCCATGGAATCTACCGCTACACTGACCAGGCCGATTAGGAGGCTTATGCAGCTAAGATGGCAGCTAAAAAGCCGGGAAGAGATCTGCGGGTGACTCTAGAGAAGACGAAGAAATATCACCCAGGCTATGGGAAGTGGGCTTTCAAGGACAAGGCCGAGTATAATGCCGTTGAATCTACTCTCCGCGGGAAAGAAAACGCATTCCATGGACCGAACTTGGAAATTTTGCGACCATAAAGCAGAAGACCAATGACCGTGACGCAGAAGATGAGGATGATTATGACAATGCTAAAGTACAGAAGACGTGGTACCCAAGCCATGGACGCTACCGCTACACCGACGAGACCGAGTACGAGGCTCATGTAGCTAAGATAGTAGCTGAGAATTCGGAAAGGGACCTAAAGGAGGCTCAGGAGAAAGCAAAGGCATGCTACCCAGGCTATGGGACCTCATGTTCCAAGGACAAAGCCGAGTATGAAATTTGGGCATCTGGAGGAAAAGGCTGGCCTGGGATCAACATTATTCCTTTTGTCATCAGAAAGACCAGAGCACCTCAAAAGATGCCGAGGGACTAGCACCAAGTAGCTGAACTGGTTCCGCGCCAGCAATAATTGTATGATGCACGGGAGTCTAGAACCAAAGCCTTTGAGCAGAAAACTTGGACTTCGAAAAGCAGCATCATGACCACGCAAATCACCGAAGATAAGATGAGATTAACAACTAGCAATCTGATCCTCGGCGAGCTCCCGTAGAGTGACAGTCTCTCTCATCTTCGAAAGTGCCGGTTTTGTTTCGTGCGGGAAGAGGTTCGCCGACGTGACTCGCATACGCAGCATCACAACTTCGGAGTGAACTCCTCAACTAATCCAGCCTCGTCAATGTGCATGAACTCGACCTGCAGTGTTGGTAAAGGGCGAGTCTTTCCCCTGGTTGCCACAGCCACGCTGTCTCGTGGGCTTCCATTATAGTCCCGAAGCGGTAGATACCTCGGTCCTTCTTGCTAGCATATCTGACGTAGGCGTTCTTTATAGTCGTCCAGGACCCTGTAGTCATCCTTCCCGAAGCGCCAGAACGCATCCTGTGCGAACGCATCGTACAGGTCGAAGTAGGCCTCTTCGGAATAGTCGTCTTCCTCCTACAAGCAGGTTTTGGAATCATAAAATAACACCACATTCGTAACATCACTGATATTCTGGCGTGACATGGTGGGGGATCCAAGTGGTGGGCCAAGCCCCCTCACATCAATACGGTCGTGGTGGAGGGTGCCCTTGGCATAGTTGACGTAGAGGTGCTGCAACGGGGCTGCCGGCGTAGTGTATTGCTTGAGGCCCACCTCCCGAGACTCTCTGCAGATGCCTAAGAAATCTGGTGGCTTTACTGGGCTTGCGAGCCAGAAAATCTTGTTGCAGGACCACTTTTCCACTGTTCTGAAGTGCAGAACACGTGGTGGCCCGTCAACCAGTTCCCAAATCATATCGCGTAGCTCGCGTGGCAGAGAGGGGCACTGTGTGGCCATGCACTTCCGGTTATGGCTCAGCTAGCCCGGGATTGCAATTGCTGCTAGCTCAGCTGCTTCTGAGCGAGTATTCAGGTTTGGAGGTGACATAGTCCCCAAGAAGCGCAACAGTTTGCATTCCCGTACACACAGAATGCTTGTATGTCTCCAGAATTGGGGAGTCGTTCAAGGACCACCAGATGACAAATAAGGCTTGGGGTTGCCATTTCTTTCATTTGTACTAGTTAGTGGTAGATAGCAAGGCACCAAACAGACCGGTCTGTCTAATGTTTCTCCTCACTCTCCGCTACTAATGACTACTCGAGTAGTTCCATGAATACTACTCGGACCACTAATCGCGGACATGTGCTCTACTCATGGCGTTTATGAGTACTACTCTGCCAACACTGCTTCGAAGTGCAAAATGTAACCGCCTGAGCCTAAGTGGTTTGACCACAGAAGTGGATGTAATGTTTTCAATTCGATTTTGAAATGTAAACTCAGTTGCATGAGCTTAACTACTTACTTAACCATCGTAACCCCAAACGCCGTCGACTTCCAATATGCCCTGGACTTCCAATTTGTCATAAAATCACCCTGAACTCCTCCATATCACCTTAAGTTCACCAAATCAACACCAACGTTGCAGCCAGAGCTACCATGCCGAGCCACTCACTCCGCGTCCTCGTCGCATCACCCATCTGCCCTTCCTTCCTCACACTCTCCGTCGCCCTAGCATCAGGCGCTACAAAACTACACCACTCAACACCACACTCATACCCAACCGGACAACAGCCCGCGCCTTCATCAGCTGGGCAGGCGCTCCATCCATTTGCACAGTTCGACGAAGGAGCCTGCGGGTCGGCCGTGGAAGTGGCGGCACCTACTGCTGGTACTACGACTTCCCTCCCATTACTGATGACCGTTTGCGAGGCGGTAGTAGGACAGTATGTACTCGAGCAATCCCTCCCAATCCGACAGCATCCTGCGCCGGGGTAGTAGGCACTGCAGGCATAGAAACCTGTCGGACAACTTCCCTTATCTGTAGACTCTGGAGCTGAGGGCGAGGTGGTGGTGGTTACCGTGGTGCCGGTGCCGCGTACCGGTGGAAGTGGAGTGATAGTTTCTCCTGGCAAGGGACACTGGTTTCCTGCCACGCATTGGCGACCAGATAGACAACAGCCGCCTATTTCTGGTGGGCAGGAGGTGAAGGAGGAGAAGCCGTTGCAAGGGGGATTTGGGTCGCGGGTTGGTATTGCTGAAGGCGCGCTGGTAACCGACGGCACAACAACCCCGGACGTAGAATCCTCTGATGCCACCGTGGTCGACGTCGCGGTGCTAGTTATTGTTGTGACCTCGCTAGTACTAGGCGGCGGAGCAATGGTAGGCACATCTCTAGTAATCGTCTCAACCACACTCTCAACCCTCACACACCCAACATCAAAACACCCAAAGCCCGCCACACAACACGCACCCCCCAAGTCCTGCGGACACGCCGTCTGTCCCGCAGCAGTATTACAAGTCGTTATCGCGCCCTCACACGATACGCCCGAGGGACAACACCCTACTGGTCCTAGACCCGTGTCTTGGATAGCGAAACAGGATTGGCCGGTGCCGCAGCAGTAGTTGTCCTCGCCTATTGAGGAGCATGCTGATGTGCCTTGGGGGCAGTCGAAGGCCCTCTTCTGCAAATTGGCCAGCGCCCTCCTCCCCTTCGTCCAGTTATCTCTTTTACTAACGTATAGAGGCAAAGGCTCGTGAATCTTCAATGCAGCCTCAAAAGGCCTCACCGCTGTTGTATTCACCACCGCATCCTCAAATGTGTCGAAACTCCAGTATTCCGGGAGAAACATCTCTCCTTCGTCTTCGCTCATTTTTTTCACAGCTACGGGCGTTGCGCCATGCCGTATGCTGTCTATGACCTCCCTGCGCCGTCGTTGGATGTGTGAGTCATGGTCTGAGGGGTAGTATTTCAGGTGTGCTGGCCAGGGAATGGCGCCGAGCATCGGTATGCCTACATCTTGATCATCCCGTCGTGGACCCTCGGCCGCCGCAAATCTCGTAGTAAGTAGAGAGAGGAAAACCGATGAGGATAATGTTGACGAAGTTGAGAAGCGCATTTCGTCGAGGCCAATCGGTTGACGTTAGCGAGGCTGGGTAGCCTTATCCTCCAAGGTGACAGCCGCTAACCAGTTGTTTAAGCACAACTCCTTTTAGATTCTCAACGGTGATAAGCCGAGGACCACATGAATAGCCTATGCGAATAGAGTGATTTAATCCAAAGTTCGATTGTTGAGCAAGTTGATGAAGTTTGGGGATGGAAATCTGTAAGAGGCTGGCCAGCGATTAATGATGGTGGCTGGTCGGTGGACCAAAATCAAGGTTTGTCGTCACCTCCATCCCACGGTTCGTACTCTTGTCGTCGAACACGCGGTAACTCAATGAAAGATGCTTGCTCGAGTTATGCGTCGGTTGTGTTTGTCTTGTCCGACACCTTACGGAGTAGAGGCTCAGTTTCGAGGATGTTCTTTTCTTTTGGCGGATCCGAGTCTTTGATTGCGATCAATTGAGGTACCGAGCTGCAAGGTTGCAAGTCCCGAATCCGTCCTCAAAAGAGTATGTGAAGTTTGATATCAGTTCATTAAATGGTATCTCAGTTGTGCATCATGTTATATCAAGCCACATAACTCCAAGCTCCCCTGCCGTATACCACAGTAAGCCTTGCATTCCCTTAACTCCTTCTCTTACACCCTCTTATTAGCATCCACCTCCGTCTCCTTATTAAAGCTAGTGTTGCTGTGATCAACTTTCTCATCCTCATACAACTTGGGCTTAACCGCATTCTTATGCCCAATCGCCCTCTGAAAGAAATAAATCAACTGCCTTCCACCATACGCCGCAAAAAGCCTACTCGGCACACTAAACACCGTATCCAGCTCCTCCAACGTCTTGCCCTTCGTCTCAGGAAGCAAAAACAGCACCCCAAAGAACAACACAACGTTCCATCCGGCATACCAACAGAAAGCGCCGGCACTTCCAAATGCGGCGAGAAGGGAAGGCCAGGTGATGGAGAGCACGAAGTTGAAAAACCACGTCGTGGCAGTAGCCAGTGACATCCCCTGCGCACGAATATACAACGGGTACGCCTCCGCAGAATACGTAAACGGTACCGGGCCCTCCCCAACCGAATAGACCATGGCGAAGAGGTAAATCCCCAGCGCCACACAGGCAATCCGCGCATCACTATCTTCGGGAATCAAAAAACTGAAGCCCGTGAAGAAAAGACACAGCGCCATCAACGGGAATGTCGTCAACAACAGATTCCTGCGGCCGAAGGTATCGATGGTGAAGAAAGCCGGGAGGGCGAACAGCCAATTAATAGCACCGAAACCCATAGAGGCACCCAGGGCAGAGAGTTCGGAGAGGTTGGCGTCGAGGAAGATTTGGGAGGAGTAGTAGGCGATGACGTTTATGCCGCAGAACTGCTGGCCGAACATCACGAGTTCGGAGGCTTGCAAAGCGCGACGGTTGCGGGGGACGGAGACCATTTCGCGGATTTTGGAGTTGCCAGTTGAGGAGGATTCCTGTTCGGCATTGACGAGGAATTGGATGTAGAAGCTGTGCTGTGTTAGAGAAGAGTCCTTTGATGGCTGAGGAGGGGAGCCAATTTAACGGGACTTACAGATCTCTAGCCGCCTGTACTTTGTTGAAGCGGAGCGATTGGATACTCGTCCATGCTTTACCATGGCGGGACTTGGAGATATACCAGCGAGGTGACTCGGGACAGGCGAAGACGAAACAGCAGACGATGACGGCAGGAAACATGGCGGAGGACATCATCAATCTCCAATTCAGCCCAACAATGTTTGGCTTGTCCGGGACTCCATAGAATGCGAGATCAGCTGCGAAGCCGACCATGATACCGAAAGCTGTGAACATCTGCCAGCACATCACAAGTGCACCTCTAATAGCAGGCGGCGCCGTCTCCGCAGCATATATCGGCACCGTCGCACTCTTCGGTCCAATACCAAAGCCCAGGAAGAACCGAGCAACGAACATGTGCCACCAGGTGTTCACAAAGCCTTGCCAGAAGCAGGCTACGGCGGAGAAGAAACAGGTAAGGAAGATGGTGCCGCGGCGGCCGAACCAGTTGTTGAAAGGGACGGTGAGCCAGCAGCCGATGAGGGCGCAGCAGAGGTAGGGACCGGAGTTTGTGAGGCCGAGAAGCCAGGTTGAGCGTGGGATGTTCGGGTCGGAGATGCCGAAGTGTTGGGAGTAGAAGATTTGGGCGCCGTTTACTACTGTTTCGTCTGTGGCGACTAGTTAGCACAAGCCGCCAAGGGGCAGACGGAGGGGGAAAGGAAGGCGATGGCCTACCCATGCCCTGCACAGCAGCACACAAACTGCACAGAAAGATAACCAAATACAACTTCTTCGGCTGTCTCCACTTGTGTGTAATCTCATCCGCAAAGACCTGTTTCTCCGCGTCTGTCAATCCAGCGACTTGCTGAAAATTCAACGGATCCTTAGCAACCTGTGCTCCTAGTCGGAAAGCTCTGATATCATCGTCCTCTCCTAGACAATTCTCCCGACAGTACTGCTCACCCATGTCGCCGAGGCTGGACATGGAATATCCGCCTAAGGGGTTGGCGAGCTTGAGGTTGAGTTCGCGGCGCTTTCGTTCTTCTTCAGACATGTTTCCCATGTCCTGCCTGACACCGGTTCCCATAGGATCGTGTTGCTGAGATACTTTCTCTGTTTTGGTGGTGTCGGTGCCGGTGGTGAAGGCATCGCTGTGTCCATGTCCAAATGCCACCTTCTCGCCCTCCTGTTTCTCCATGTTCTCAGCTCTCATCTTTCTGTCTCCTTCTGGATCTCCGCTGTCTACTAGTCCACCGTTGCGTGAGTATTGATTACCCCAGAATGGACCGCCCGTGATGTGTAGTCTTCGATTCTTTTTACAGGGACTCTCAAGAGGTGGAAATAGGTACGAAATATGGAGTATGACTGCTGTGAATGCGGGGCACGCCACGGGATATATAGATTGACAGTAAAGAGCTCCACCAACCTCTGATGCTTACCCCAGGATCTGCACGACCGCGGAAAGCTCTCAATGCAACGTGCTCCAACAGCTCCATGTGGATTGACATCATCCTCGCGCGTTGCTGACCACCATGAAAGCAATAGGATTAGGTACACCGCTTAAGTGCTGCCGACTCCCGTCGTATCGAAGTCACTAGTCCTCTTTCACACCATTACGCGCGGTTGTCTTCGATCCGGGACCCCGAGCGAAGCAAGGGGTCTGTCCCTATGGAGGGCCATTTACATGTTAAGCTTTTCGCACCGATACTTCATTTGTTAGCAAAAAGCTCGCTCGATTATTCATGCAAGAGGTCTCGACTCCATTGAATAAAGCCGTTCGCAGGAGAGCCTCTCCACAATTATAGGGTGCGTTCGACGTCATGAGGATTGTGTGCACGTATGGTTTAGGCCAAGATACGCCAAGAGTCTTGGATGCACAGTGACGTCTTGGTAATGCTTGAATAGTGGTGAGAGTGCTTGGCGGCCACAGTGAAACTTGGTTAGGATGGTTATTCCAACGGCCAACCTGCCTATTCGGGTAAAGCTGGTCCTCAACCTCTGCGCGACTCAGTGTGGCACACTTTCGTAGGCACAGCGATCCACCTTACAGCCAATCAAGGGTCAATATTCTTATAGGTTGTATAGGAGGCGCGAAAAAAATCCCGAGTTTGGACAGAATATGCAAAGTTGCAGGTATGTTTCCATTTATATGCGGTTTCGAAATACTCGGAACTTCGCATTCTTTGAGGCGGTTTATTCTTACAGCCAATACTCTTAGAGGCAGATTTCACTGTATCGCCCTCATCGAACCCACGAGTTCAATTAATTCTTGAGCTAGATGACTGTAAAGTTGCGGAGAGGCACAGGTGATTGATTGGGTAGATACAAGCGCATTAATGCTCTGATATGTCGTTGCGGGGTGGCGTTTTTTGGGGCAGATAAGCGAGCGTTGACAGCGGGCCAGCGGCACAACCTCGGTCTCGAGTCCGAGCTTCATTCATCGACGACGATATAAGCAAAGAGCCGAATTGCCACGGGCGACTGGGCATTGTAAAGACATATCTTGATTTGAAACCAGCAATACATCAAAACATCCGTACTCGGCCCGACAACCGTGTTTGTCCCGTGGGCCGGCAGGCGGAAGAAAGGAGTTCGAGCTTCTTTTGTGTAGAGTAATCTCAGCAACGAGTGGTGGGAAATCCAAGTGCACAGTACTCCACAACATTCATCGGCGCCTGCTCTTGCGTTTATCTAGCACGAGCAGCAGCCACCAAGAACAGAGCACTCTCCGAAGTCTCTACTCTCGAGCTTCGCAAACAACCCTTCCCGTTCGTTATTACGGTTATTGCGAAAACATCTCCTTCTTTCTTATTCTCAGTGGAAATCAGCAACCACACTTCCATACCTAACCCCATCAACCATAAGGGCAAAGCTTAATCCCGCACTCTGCACACTCATCAGCAGTGAGAAATCCAAGTTATCAAACTCTACGCCTCTCGTCGTCGTCAACCGCGTAAATAGACTTCTCGGCACCGCATTGAGATCCGTGGTGAGCGTGCAGACATTGATAAGGTTTCTCGAGTATGCGGGTGGCGGCACGTCGGCATCGCATGCTATCAAGTCGTCGGAGACAATGAGCGATTGCCCAGGTCGGAAGTTGCGGGTGTAGTGGAAGGAGATGCCGTCTGGCGGTAGTGCTTCGCCCTATATATCGTTAGCCCTTTCCCACCATATTCCCCAGTGAAGCCAAAAAAGCAATGCTTACCTTGGCAATATGCCACTGCATCCGATCACTAACCATCCACCTCTCCCAAAGCGGACTCCAATACCTCTCCCCCACCTCATGTTTTTCCTCGTCATAGACGGTCGCGTAAGACGTCCCATAATGATGCCTACTCTTCCTACTAACCACCATGCTCCCCTCTAACCCCCTCAACACCGCGCCACGGACCACCGCAGTCCACGCATACACCGGCTGCATGACCTCTATACTCGCCAGCTGGCCGTCAGCCTGCGCGTGGGTGGGCCTCTCACTATACGGCGGTGGCGCAGCGCTGTTAAAATGGGATTTCAGGCGCTTGTACAGGTAGTTACTCTGCCCGAAACCGCCAACTAGGACTATTCCACTGACCACGCCGCCTCCCTCGCGGATGCCGGTAACTTGGCCCTGGACGAGGTCGCAGACCTCTTTGACAACCGGCTCAAAGATCTCCTTGATTTGCTCGGCAGTCATAACCATGAATCCGCAGTCTATCCCCGCCCCCTCATCGTCTGGTAAACCAGGGAATGGGACGTTGACTTCAGAGTGTTCTTCTTGGTTGAAGTTTCGCTTGACGAATTCTTCGAAATACTTCAGTCCCATCTGCCACGTCTTCTGCTTCTTCTCTACCATATTCTCCCACGCCGTTTCGCCTATCCTCTCTCTCACATGTGCCTCAAAGCGGTAATTCAAGAAAGCGCTTCCGCAAAGGCCTCCAGTCCCAACAGCCGACTCCTCAACCCTCAACGGCTTCAGGGACGTAATCTTATAAGCAATCAAATCCACGGTCCCACCCCCCGCATCGCAAACCACAAAATTATCCCCCACAGCCAGATGATTAGGCTGAATGCTCTTCAGCGCATAAACCGCCGCAGCCTCCGGCTCAGAAACCATCTGTATATTCTCCTTCCTCCCCATCCCCGCGGCCTCGGCCGCGAGGAGCGTAGTGTTTTTCGCGGCGTCAGACCACACGGCTGGACAGGTCAGGACGAATTCGAGGGGGGTGCTGGACATGAAGGCTTCGCCGTAGCGGCGGGTGAGCGTCTCGATGGTGTGTTGCCGGATTTCGGTGAGGTAGTCGGAGACGGCGTCGATGACTGTTTTGTTGTGCTTTTTAAGCTGCGTTGCGGTGTCTTTGGGTGAGACGTAGAAGGGGAGCTTTTGGGAGCGGTCGAGGAAGAGTTTTATGCAGCGGAGGCGAGGTTCGGAGGGAGCGAATTGAAAGCCCCATCTTGTCTTTAGAGGTTGGGCGGGTGATGATGTGCCCGAGACCGGGTTTGAGGATGTGAGGGTGCTGCTTGATCCCGCGGCCGTTGCAGCTACGTAAGCTATTTCGGTTGGGACTTTGTCACTTGTTATGCCGTTGCTACCGGGCCAAGTCTTTATAATCTCGACGTCGTCGGGTGTTGAGGTGTAGACTGTTGCCACTCTATAGATTATTAGTTATGTGAGCCTCTAACTGCTACATCTCGTAATTTCAGAGGAGCAGGATATTTGCTCTGCTGAGGAGCTCGAGAAGAAGGCCTTGGATGGTGGCTTTCCATGGAGCAAAATGACTGGAAGATAGAGCCACAAAAGAGGATGTAAGAGCAGCGCCGCCTGGGCGAAGGTTTTGAGAGAGCAGTAACCACAAACTCGTGATGGCTTGTCACTCGTCTCTCATCCCGAGTGGCAAATCAAAGCATCTCAGACATTACTCTCTCATCTCGAGTAGCATATCAAAGCATCTCAGACATTACATTGTTTGGCGTATTCCCGCATAAAAACAACATCAAGAACCAACAAAGTAAAACCTCTTACTCACCCACTATAGGTCGTTCCAAAGTCAACACCAACAATCAACCGATCATTCACAGGCGGCACATCCTTGATCACCGCCCACACTGCCTCCACCGAGCTCTGCGGCGTATTCCTGCTCTCCTCGTTCCTTTTCGAACCACTGCGGATAGGGAGGTCGAGGTTCATCGCGTGCGCGCCTGTAATGATGCTCGAGGTTGGGTGGGGGAAGGCTACCATGGTCTTTTGCGCAGCCCAGCGGTATCCGCCGAACCCTCACGTTTCGGCCTGTTCCAAGCTTTGCGTGAATGTATTTGGTCGAGTCTTGGCCGGTAACGATGTGACCGAGTTTGCCCGAGTATATGGCTCTTGTGGTGTTGTCCTCGCTGTCAAACCCCACTTTACCCCGCTGCCACTTCTGCCACTTCTATCTGACACTGACAATCTCACTTTGCTGCGCCGCCCTCGTACAGTAGCTCAATTCCAACGGTCTGAGGCTCGAGTTATGAAAAACCACAGTGGGTCAGAGAATGAACGAGAGGAGACAATTTCAATCGAGGATTCGAAATGCGTCTGCCTTGTGGCTCAGCCTCTTCAGCCTCGAAGCGAGATGGCTGCGCATCTGCAGCATTCCGAAGCTAGCTCATCCCTGCAGTCAGCATCCATTGAGGCCGGCACAATAAATGCTTGACACTCCATCTACAGCAGTCGTACTCGTAATCTCGTTATCAGCAGCTTCGGTCTCTACGAAGGACATGGCAATCTCTTGGGGCCCAATTCCAACTGACCCATTGCTCCGTAGCAGATCTAGTCTAAAGCTGCGGCCACGAGTAGAGACAACAGAGATAATTAGAGAAGTTGATCCAGGATTTGAGGCCACGATAAGGATGAACGCAGCGCCTTCTTAAGCCTATTCTTATTCTTATTTACGTCCCCATATTAAGTATATTATATCACAATCCTCCTCCGTTCTTACATACAGTTCTTTTATCCATTGGCTTGGTAGCCAGTTAACTCTGCCCTCCCGAACCTGCGGTGGCTCGGTCTCCACCATATGACAAAAGAAAGCCTCCCCTGTGCGATAACTACGCAGCCGCTCTATATCCTCAAACTCAACGGGGTATCCCTTCTATCTCCAAATTACCTCCGATACCACTTCAATCTCGAAGTCGGCAAAAAGCATGAGGACATGATCATCCTCCAGGGTATGAAACAAAAGAGCTATCTATAACGTGTGACAAAAAAAGAAAAACGCCGTGTAGTGGATGCTGTGATAAAGAGTGTTCTCTCTCTCGAGTTCAACACCTTTATGTCTTGGGACCGTAGTGCTGCCTCGCTCTCGTTCCGGCGCACTCGCTGTGCTCGTGCCAATCCCCAAACGCCGTGATGTCGCCTCTCCATCTATTTTCAGAATGTACAATTATGTGGTATATATGGGTATGTGCGGGGGTGGTGTATGTCCGGTCTCTCTCTTCAGGGCCACCGCCAGGTGGTCCTCTCCCCCAATGGTCTTTCCTCGACACCAATATCAACTGGTTGGTCGATTTAAAACCTGTTGCCAGCAGCCCAGATACTAGCCACCGCCGCATCGGACCAATCAGCATCATTCCCATTCCCATCATAAGGCGGCGTAGGCCACTTATGACGGGCATCATAATCATCCTGCTGCTGCTGTTGTGCCTGGCTTCTCTGTGGCTGGCTCGTCACCGTGGGATGGTTGAAAGGGTAATGATTGCCATTCGCGGTCGGGCTCGGCGTCGGGTAAGGTTGTGCCATAACCGGCTTGCTTTGTGACAGGCGAATTTGGCGTGGACATTCAGGCACATCGTTGCACCCCGTCATCACGAGGTCTTGGGTGCTGTTTCGGTCTAGCCGTCTCTGCCGTCTTTCCGAAGCGCCGTCTGTCTCTGTCATTGCTTCGTCGAGTAACTCATCCTCTTCGTCGGGGGCCGAGTACTGACGGACGCCTTCAACCACAGCCTGAGATCTGCGTGTCCGCGACGATATCGGTGCGGTACGTGCACCGATCAAGTTATCAGCGGACCGGGTCTGCTGATGTGCCTGAAGGGAGTGATTCCTCTTAACCTGGATCTGGTGCGCTGGCGGCACAGGTGCATAACCACCGTTCGGAGGTTGGTTCTCAAGGTTATCCTTCACAACCCTCAACGCCTTATCCAGCGCAACATTTTGGGTATCCTTATAAGTTGGGGTCGGCAACTGATTGCTATCAACCACCATACTGCTCCTGTTACTGCTCTGCCAAGGTCCACATCCGATGTTTCCGGACTCGAGATCGCGGGTGTTGGGCGTAATTGGTGTTTGGTGTCTGCCTGAGAACCTCCTCGCGCGCTTTCGTAAGTGTGAGAAGAAAGACTCCTTTTGGCTGATTGGAGGGGAGATGAGACCAGTTTGGCCATTGAGTGCTCGCTCAGCTTGTTGACGGTGTGCCTCGGCATCATAATGGTCTTTCGATGCAACAGACAATTGTCTCCCAATCTTTCCCGATGCACCGAAGGAGACGGAACGGGTGTTGGCTTGGGCTGGTACTTCGTTTGCGACCGGCGATATCGGCCTGATGGTTGGTAGGATGGGCATCGGAGCGACGTTCGATGGGCCATTTGACCATGTTGCACGCTTGCTTGCTTGTGGTCTGAGTTTTGGAGCGACTTCGTTGGTGGATAGGGAGTGTACGGGCATCGGCCGTGGGGCGGAGATGTTCTCCTTCGCCACGACGGTTTGTTGAGAGGAAGCAGTTGAGTTCTCTGATCTGCCGATGAGGGACTTGCGGAACCATGATGGCTTGGATGTGATGGTCTTCTCCTCCGCGGAGAAATCTCTTGACGAGCGGTAGCTCAAGTCGGACTGCTTGCGCCCGAGCATCTTCGAAGCCGAAGACTTCGGCCTCAACGGATCCACCGCGTTGTTGAAATACCCATGCGCAAGTGCCTGTGCCGACGTGGGACGGTTCTTCGGATCCCACATCAAACACCAAGTCACGAACTGGCTGAACTCCGCTGGCCACTGTGGCGCCTGAAGAATAGTGTCCATGGCGTGTGGAGCCATCTTTGGGAACGAGAAGCCAAGTTTGCCAGCAAGCCTTGTGCCCTCTTTCCAGTCTCCTCCTCCCACTCTGGCTCCGTTCTTGTTGTACCAGTTTCCTGGGCTTCCCATTATCTCGCATACTCTCCATACCTGGTCAACCTCGTTCCCTCCCGGGAACAGTGGCTTCAAGGTTGCAATCTCAACGGCCATCGCTCCGATTGCCCAGATGTCGACCGGTGCCGAGTACTCGCCTGCGCGAAGAAGGACTTCTGGGGCACGGTACCATCTCGTGGAAACGTATGTGGTGTATGGAAGCTTTGAGTGCGTTTCACGTGCAAGGCCGAAATCGGCAATCTTCACCGTGTAATTTGGTGGTGTGGGTGGTGGAGTGACGAGCGAAGAGTATCTGCGGAAGGAGAGTCCAGTGTCTGGCGCCGACGTCGAAACTAGGATGTTCTCTGGCTTGATATCGCGGTGGAAGAAGTGATGGTCGTGAATGTGCTCGAGGCCCTGCATGATTTGGAAAAGAATGCTCTTGACGCTCGCTCCATCCAATGACTTGTGGTCTCTCGCCTTCATCAATTGGTAGAGGTTGCCCTCCATGTACTCCATGGCAATGTGCAGCTTCTTGCTGAATGGGTCCAGGAAGATATCTAATGCTGGCACGAGATGGACATGGTTTGGCAGGGTTCTCAAAAAGACGACTTCGCGCAACTCCAGGCACGGACCCAGCGACTCGAAGCTCTTCTTCATCGTCTTGATAGCGATCTGTTTCTCCGTCAGCATTGCCCGCTCTGCTCACCGCCATTGTACTCACAATTGTCCCCCTCCTTGCAACCGCGGACCCTGCGCCTCGTACTCGTGCTAAAACAACACTTCCGAAGCTCCCATCTCCAATGTCCTTCAGCACCTCGAATCTATCCTCGAGTGCCGATCCGTCGTTTGTTGTGAGGTGCCCCGAGGAGGTGTGTCCTCGGCGAGACGGGTCTCTAGTAACAACCGCCATTTCATGTGTTTACACTCCCAATTATTAATAAAACCGGTTGCCGCTAATGTGAGATCGTATATCGGTAACGGTTACTAAAACACGACATGTTAGCTACGAACGGGAGCCATTGCGTTTGTTTGAGGTAACGGAGCTTACTCGTTCTGCGAGCTCTGAGCTAGAGCTTCCCGTCGAGCTACCGTGGCATGCGAGTCCAGAAATTTAGTGAGGGACTCTGTCGTTGAAGTGAAGCTGTACAGGCGGATGTGTGAAGCTGTGATGCGTGATGAGGCGGATTTTGTATGGTAGACAATGGCAGCGATGATGATGTGTAAGAGGAGAGCTCCAGTGCTTCCAGAAGAACAGTGAAGCTTGAAATGGACGGGGTGAAATTGCTCCTCGAGGTGGGCTAGCCGCGTTAGCCCGTTAGGATGGATCCGTGGTGGTGGGTATTCCAGGCCAAGGCCCGCTGAAGTTGCACGGTGCGAGTTTAATGACAGCGGGTCACCAGATGAAGCAAGTCGGCGTTATGAAAGTGCGGTCTGAGGGTTTTTACAAGGAGGGGAATCGGATGTCGCAAAGACGATTGTGGCCCAAATGTGGCGACACCTCTTCCGTGGGGGGTGATGGTCGGGTACCACGAAGGATTGTCAACACGCTGTCGCCGCACAAGTGGCAGCACGTTCAGGGCCCAGTGGGGCGAACAACGCGTCGCACATAAAAGGGTCGAAGCTTCGTCTCAGGATGTGATTTCCTTCCACTCTAGCGCCGGTTTGGCCGCGATGCAACACCGTGCGCTTGCTGGATAAAATGGCCAATTTCGCTAAGTAGGCACGGATTTTGCTTCCCCTTTAGTTGCTGGCCGCGCTAAGTCTGGCCCGATTGAGCCGGAGACGAAACAGGCCCAAGAGTTGCGCTGATTGCCGGGCCACGAGGAGTTCATGCGCTAAAGAGTTGGGCTAAAGGGTTGGGATGATCAATAGCGCTGGGAGCGGCGACGACGATGTTGTCCACAATGGATGCTTGTTGACGGAACCGGTTGGTGTTGCTGACCAGGGCATTGACTGGCAGTTGGCAGTTGGCGGAGGGGAGAGCTTCCGGTGCGTGACAATCAGCGACGCCCTGTATGCGACGCGGCACCAACCCAGCAATGATGCTGATTATGCTGATTATGCTGATTACTCTGTTAAACGAGCGAATAAATGCTCATCGCGTCAAGTAAGGGCATTATCGATGGTGAAGAAATGTCAAGAGAGGAGTTGAGAACACGGACGTGGTGGGGAGGAGACAGAAAGTTGAAAGTTTATTGGAGTTGGGAGGTGGAGGTGGGAGCGGGGAGGTGGGAGCCCGGAGTTGGGAGGTAGGAGCTGGGAGCTGGGAGCTGGGAGCTGGGAGCTCAGGAATGGTGAGGGACCCTAATTGCTGGGAGTGAAAGTGGGAGTGAAAGTGAAAGTGAAACCTTGTTGGATGGCAGGACAGACATGGCGTGGTAAGGCGCGAACCGAACCACAGCGCAAAGATGCTGCAGCGCGCTCCAACTCCAACAACCACACAAATCGGCCGCATTGCTGTCTGATGAAGCTTCTACGGCGCAACTGAACCACTGAACATGCTTACTGCTTACTGCCTACTCCTTACCGCTTACTGACTTACTCCTTACCGCTTACCCTATTCATTCGCTAAACTCTTCAATACCAGCCAGTAGTGACTCTGCAGCGACTTCCACGCCAACCACGCAGAGAGGTGTCGTGCGTGGCACGCCCGCCTACAGGCAGCGAAGGCCGCTGTCACTGGTGGGCGAACCAAAGTACTGTACTGAGTACCACGACAGCCCAGACAGCTGTCACTGTCAGATGTCGGAGCACAAACTCCCAAGCTCTAAACCATGGCCGGCAGCCACTCAAACCCTATCAAATCAAATCAAATCAAATCAAATCATCCCCGTCGCAAGTTTCATTTGAAACACGCAAGGTCGGTGAGAGCGAGTATCGGTACTGCAAGCTCATCAGTGGTCAAAATTCAAAATTCAAAGTTCGAAATTAAAGATTTCTAAAATAAAGATTTCCAAAATAAAGAGGCAAAATTAATTTCTCTCTAGCTCTTGGAGCTCGCAAGCTCTCCCGGCCCCTCCCTCGTGATGTTCGCTGCTCTGCTCGCCACTCTTTTCCTATTCCTGTCGATGCCCCTGATTTATGCACCCCTATCGTATCTTCCTGCCCCTAATGGGTGGAACACGGCAGCGATTGCCAATTTGAAGTACAGTAGCAGCATCACGGGTGGAGTGTCGGCGAGGTGGATAAATCACAGAAACGGAGCGCATCCAGGGTGGGGCAGATCCCCTGCATTTCGTAACTAAGCAGTACTCGAGACCACAGGCCAATCGCAGTCGCCGAGTCTCATTCACTCTACGGCACGCCTTCCATTGGGAGGATCTTGACCCTCGCACCGACGATAGAGTGCATACTTCTCACCTGGCTGGCTTCATGGCTCCTGCTCATCTGCCAGTCATCAGCATTGCGAATAGCGTTGGTAGCACTGCTGTAACCGCGGCTCGTAGCTCTTGAAGACTGGAGTCCATGGCCCGGCATCTCCATGTTTGAGCCGTGCCCCGTGAAAGTTTTGGCCAGGATCTCGAGCCCCTTCCCAGCCACATACTGTATATAATATATACCTTGATGGGGGGAGGACGATGGTCTCCAACCTGTTGCTGCGGTGAAGAAACTTCTTCGCGCCAACCTCGTCTGGGTATTAGGCCATCTGAATCGCATCTCGATTTTGCCGGCATCTGATCATAATCTTGACCGCCATGAGCTCTGTATCCATTTCCATGCTTTAGTCTGCGCGGCCGACCTCTCCGGCGCCACTTAAAAGGCCAACTTTCCTGCTCTCCGCGTTGGGGTACGGCTCGTACGAGAAGCCACAGCAACAAGCGGCGGCCGGTTGACTGGCCGGAAGCAGAGAACTGCGAGACTGCCATCTTTTTGCGCCATCGGCGATGGGGTTTGAGCTTCCCCTCTCGCCGTCTGGAATCAATCTTTGCCGATTTATCGGCATCGCACAAAGCGGTGCCGTTGAGCTCTCAAGTGGGTCAGTTGTTGTCTTGGGGCATGATCTGGCGGTTGGTCTGACCGTCTGTTGCGAACAAATGGGTTGCTGGGGTCCACCTTCCAGTTTGTCGTCACTCCAGAGATTAGTTTACGGCTTGCTTTATCAAGGTGCCGCTCTGTACGGTGACGGTAGAGACACCCGCTCGTCCCTTCTGGTTTCACATCGGTTTTGTCTTTTGCTGTGCCGTGGATCATGCCAAATTCGACCATGGTTTAATCTTCGAAACAGAGAAATGACGGTGTTTGTAGTCGAGGATATGATGCTTGACGACTGTTTAGCACTCCGTATGCACGATGAGGCAGTGCAGAGTCCGGATTTAAGGATAGGACTCTGAAGCCGTCAGTGTCAACTGTTGAAGAAAAGGAGAAGACGAAAAGGAGAAGTAGACATATCTCGCACAAATCGTCATTTGCTTCTCCAGTTCTTTCTTCTGCTGGCTCATCTTCCGTCGTGACGAGCTCTCGCTATCAGCTGGTGGACCCAAGAGTTTCTTGTTCGACCTCGATAACGCCAAGGAGGTGGCATTGAACATTTCTTGCACAAAACGTCATCTTGGGTTGGTGTTTTTGGGTTGGTGTTCGTGGGTTGGTGTTCGTGGGTTGGTGTTCGTGGGTTGCGTCTGGGTCTCGGTTCGGATGTAACGGGCTGAAAGGGCATTCGCCTCAGAAGAGTAGCATGGCGAGACAGTCCTGGATCTGGCCAGTTGGTGTCTGACTTACGTGCTCGGCCCACGATGAGGAGTCCGTGTTGAGCATATCTTGCAAAAATGATCTTGGGTGTTGTCCATATTCTGGGGTTGTCTCTAAGCGTCAAGTTTGCCGTGATCTCATGGAAGACTACGGCCTATGAGTCTGCACAGCTGGTCCCCCTGAACCGGTCTGTCATGGTGCCAAGCTCCATGTAAACAAATATTGTCTGAGTCGTGGTCTTGGTTGTGGGCGATTTTGGGACCCCCTGGAAGAAGCTCTAGGTGTATGCCGCCATGGAAGCATTTCGTTGTTTCACTGTCGAGGTATCTACAAGTCTATTCAATGGTTGGCTCGCCGGCTTGAGTACCAACCTGTGGGGTTACTTGTACCCTGTGACCAAACGCACCTGAAGACCAGGTCGTTGGTAGCAGAGGCGGTATATAAATGCTCGCTTTCCGTGTCGGCCGCCCCAGGCTGCAGCCTGGTTTTCGCGTAATATTTATGTCGTTGTTGCATCGTAGAGTATATACTAGCCGACAACATGGTATGTGCAAGAAGGGTTTGTCGAAGTTCACATTCTCAGGATAGCAAGATTGGCGCGTGTCCAAGTTGGGAAGTCGCGGGTAGGAGCAAAGTGCGCTCATTCCTCAGAGCTCACTGGCGGTGCGTAAGCGAAAGCCATACCCACACCACGGCTCGGGTTTTCTGTTTTCTACTTCCAAATATGGCTCTCCCTTTTACACCTTCTACTCCCGAAGTTCAACAGTCTTGTCAGTAACCCAAGCAGGACCACAACCCCACGAACGCCTCGGCATATAGTTCCTTCAGCGACACATGCCAATACTCAGAAGTTATGGAGTCTGTCGGCTGAGCAGTATGTTACCATTCGCCACCAATCAGAGAAAGCGACAGACATATCTAGCATGATGAATGGTTAGAAGTACGAGCTCGGCTCGACCAAGTAAATAACTCATTGACTGGAACTATGCACCTGTGCGCATCGTACTCAGATTAAAGTGTAAGATTTGTGACATGATGAAGGAGTCTGTCACCCTCAACTTTCCCAAGGAGCTCAAGGACTCTGTGGGCAGAGCGAGTCGTGGACAAGATCTGTTGAAGTGGGTGCGGAAGGTATCTGGTATCTGGTATCTGGTATCGTGAAAACATAAAACCATATTTCCTATCTAAGTGGAATACTGTTCTCCTAATATAGAGAACGCGAGACAAGGGCTCGAAGAACAGCTGGTCGATGCATGGAAGAACTCATGCATCGACCCGAACATTCTCTAAAGTTCCCTCCAGGGACGAGAATCTTCCAGGTCGGATAGTGTACATTCAACAAGATCTCACTCCGGAAACAGCCGGAGTTCGCTGTCACGTCTGCTCGGGCAAACCGCCTGATGGAATCTTTTCCATCAGGTGCGAGACGGAAAAGCCGGGGGTCGAGCTCCAGCCACACCCATCACAATCGCCTAATGGAGGCAGAATGCAGAACGCAGAATGCAGAATGTAGAACGTGCGTGATGTGGGCAGAGACCATCGAGCCTGCTGCCACCACATTGCCACTGCCGAAGCATGCGGAAGAGCTCACTAAGCATGACATGGTGACGGCCTTTGCACCACCAGCAGACTATGTTGTGGGCACGGATGATCTGAAGACCAATGCTGTAAGTTTTGCTCTTCCTCGCAACTCTTGCATCTTCCACAAGCTGACCACCAAATTAACCTGCATGGCTTAATGAAGAAGGATCTGTGGGCCCTCACGCCGGAATTTGCAGAACAAACCCAGTCAATGATCTTATCGATGTCACTGCTTAAGAGATTGATGATGGCCTGTCCGATGACGGGCACGACGAGGAGCGTCCTAGGTTGAACTGCTGCCCTCCAAGAAGGTGCCGCAACGAAATCCACGGCCCAATCTGTTATGCTCCAGTTAATAACGCTCGTAAGTGCCATTCAGAGCTCGGGTTCAAGGGCGAAGACCAAGAGGGCGAAGACCCAGAGGCCGAAGACCCAGAGGCCGAAGACGGACCCAAGATGATTCAATAACCGCCACGTGTGCAAAAAGACATAAACTGCTCAAGGAAGCAAAGCAGGCTCATAAGAAGGCTCGCACTGAGGAGCGGCGCAAGGATACCCTTCTCGATCTCCACCATGCTCTTACCAAATCGACATGGTCAGGGAAGAATGAGTATTGGTTCAAGCCATTGCAGCCGGCAAAAGCCATGATGGAAAGCCTTGTCGAATTGGCGCCTGTGGATCCGAGTGAACAGTTCATACTTGATTTTGTATCAACAGGTGCTACTTCAGCTTGCAAGGGCAAGAGCAAGCTGCCACCGCAGGGCTCCTGGCCACCTCTGGACGTTCTACGCCTAGTCATGGGATGAAGGATCTATCCGTGTTCGAGAACTGGCTTGATGAGATTTTAGGCAGCGAATTTTTGTACTCGGGCCCATACCAACAATCAAGTCCCGCTGCCAAGAAGAGAAAGGATCTGGCACCGTCCCAGCCTGTAAGCTCTTGGAAAGAACCCGCGGCGACTGGTAAAACCGTATCTGGCGAGCGTTTGGGCATTCCAAAGACCCAGGCTACTCCAGAATTGTCGCAGGGGCTTATTCCAATCGACGAGGCTATTGACGGCTACGACTCTTCTCCAACACCAGCTGGACTTGCTGCAGGTCCTCAAGCAAGCAAAGATCTCTTATCATGATAGATTGGCCCATCATGCCGAACCACACGGAGCCGAGCCGAACTATGACGAGCCATCCACGGGATGGCTGTCACCAGAGTGGGATGGGAGTGATGGATACTATAAGGGATTCGGAGGTTGAAACTGAACTTCCTTTCTAAGGCACGGCGTCCGAACGACCTCAACCGGTTTTGATGATTATGATGCTATGGCGGTTCTGCAGCTTGATGTGCTTCTGGGCACATTATACCACTTTGCGACTGCGCGAGTTGGACCTCGCAGTGCTTTGATTTGCTATCACTGATGCATATGCATCTGATCATACGGGATATTGAGCAGGATCTCACAACAAAGTAGCTAGTTTAAGGGCAAAGTCCGGTTTAATAGTTGCCAGTGCCACATGACACAATGGTTTCAACCCCAACTTTGCTTCCATGGCCGTTGACTTTGCTTTGTCTTCTTAAGTCTACAAGTCGTTCCAGTGGAAGCACATCTCGCACCAAGTTCTGCAGCACCACTCTGTAATTATACTCAACCACCCAGAACATCATTATTGTCATTAGCTTCAATTGGGTATCTTTACAACAACGCACCCCTATAATCTTATCATACACCTCCTCCCTCCATTTTTTGCCCCTTCCCTTCCGATTCAAGAACGCCATCATACAACTAAAGTCCCCATAATACAAGTGCACCAACTCCGAAACCATCATATCCGATTCAAGAACGCCATCATACAACCAAAGTCCCCATAACACACGTGCACCACCTCCCAAACTATCATATCATATCCTATCATCACTCGTAATACAAGAACCCTAGGCCTCCCAAGCATTCTCGTCCTGCGCCTTTCGTCTATACATTGGTTTCCTCTCCTTCATCTTCTTTGACTTTGGTATGCCTCCATTTCTTACTTCGGCCATTATCCCTAATCCTCGTCTCATCGGTGCTGGGCTGGAAGGGACTGCAGCTGGCCGAGTAAACGGGCCGTCTTTGGCTGGGCTTTGGCCCATCCTTTGCATTGCCACCGGCGTACCCATACTGCCCACACCCATGGCCGTGCCCATTGGCTTGGGACTCAAGTTCTGAGCAGATGGTCTGTTCTTCATGTGCGCCACTTTCAGGCCCTTACTACCCACCGCCTTTTCCTCATGGTCTTCGATCTCGACTTCACTAGACTGCGCCTCATCCTCAGACTCTGTCTGGTTCTCGTGGCCGGTGAAGGACTGATCATCAGAATCGCTCACCAGACTTGGAGCATTGGGCGCTGAATCAGACGCAGAAAGCGTCGGACTTGGTCCATGGGTATTGGTTTGCTCGGGGAGATCTTCGAAGTCGTCCCCTGCTCCGTCCACCTCGTGCTCTGAGAGGCAGGCGTCGGAAGAGTCGCACCCATTGAAAGTCCCCTCCTCATCGTCCTCATCTTCATCTCTACTAGAAGCATACTCCAACTCATCACTAGAGATCGAAATATGGTCTTGCTCATCAATACTGTTACGTTGCGATGGAGCGGGCGTAGGCATCTGCTCCGCCTTAGTGGAGGAACCTGGCTGGGCGAATTGCCGCTTGGCGGAGATGGACATGCTGCTGGTGCCTCTTGTCGGAGTGTGGGTATTGCCCTTTGCGGAGGCAGCAGGGATAACGCGGCTGCTGCCCGGACGCATGGCTGGAAGGATGGGTGCTGGTCGGGATTTGACGGTGGCGGCTGGAGCAGCAATGTCATCCTCGATGTCGGAGTCATAGTCCACGGGCTCCTTTGCCACCTTGACCTTGTCCCCGAGATCGATGTTCGCCCCCCTAGCCTTGAGAAGCTTGGACAAATACGGCGTGTCTACCGATGGCTTGAAGTCCTCCCCAACTGTGATCTTCTCAGATGCCTTGTGCGCAACCCCATCCTCGTCCTCCCCCGGGATCTTCCTGACCCCCTTCAAATTCCCCTCCTTAAACTCCTTCATGGCATCATTAACCCTCTTAATAACATCCCTCGCCGCGCTCCAATCAACAGGCGCATCCCCAATCATCTGATGCACCAATCCCGTCGCCATAACAGCCAGCTTCTCCTCTCCAACCGGCACCCCAAACTGGTCAACCTCAACCACATGTCCACTATTAACCGCGGCCTCCTCGTGACTCTTGAACTCCCTGCGATGCGCAATGCGACAGTGGTTGATGAAGCCTTGCGTCGAGCCAAAGTTCTCACGATGGCAGTCGATGCATACCAGCTTGACCCATTGGCCGTCGGCGCGTTTGAGTATTGATGGGCCTGCGTTCTCCTTGGCCGGTGCGTATCCGCTTGGCAGAGCTTGGAGTTTCTGATCTGAGCCATTGCGGCGGCGTGACTTGCCGGGTGCTGGGTCGAGCTGGAAGCTATTCCTAGTCTGGCGTCCCTCCAAGACAAGAGAGTTCGGGTTTGGTAAGAAAGCGATCTGTTGTGACACCTCCACCCCATCAAATCTCGAATCTGGAATAAGCCACTTGGCATAGTGGCGGGTGTATGCACTCTCCGTGACTCCAAATGGGGATGCCCACTTGGGCTTGCTGCCGTTGGCTTGTTGTATAGATGGACCAACTCCGTCGATGATGTTGAGCATGCTTTCTGGGTTGCCTTGGGCGACAGGGAAGGGTATCAGGTGACAGCGGCGCAGTTGCTCGAGAACGACTTGCCCTTTCCCTAGTTCTTGTCTTATGCGCTTGAGCTCGTCGTGCTTGAGGAGGATCTCCTTGTTGATTTCATTTTCGATAATTGAGAGCATCTCATCGACGTCCATGTTTTGCGGTATGGATGCATTTTGGGGCGTGATCCCTTTTATTGGGACTTGTGCAGATGGCTTGCCATGCGTTGAGTGAGTTGTGGACGGATCATGTTGCACACTTGTGCTTTCAACCTTTATCCTCTTGGCCTTCTTTAATGATCCATCTGGACTGAGTTCGCATGCCTTCCTCTTTGTTTTTAAAGTTGTTCCATCCTCCCCGTCGTACTTGACAAATTGTTTTATCGGCATCACAGATGGTGGACTTGGAGTCTGAGTTGCCTCAGTTGCATCAGGCCCAGCCTGACGACCAATCCATGATGGGAGACGAAACATTTTAATGGTGTTTTTGGCGCAGGTAGAATCGCGTTGATCGTGCGATCAGAATGACGGGTATATTACCACCCTTAGCGGGTGACGTCGTGATGATTCGTGGTGGCGCAACCGAGCTGTCGCTGAGGCTGTCTTGACAGTACGCGTCGACTAGCGCAAAAATTGGCGTTCGGCGAAGTACTGTGACGTATCTGGGGGACTTTTGACGTAAGGCCGATCGCAACGACTCGAAAAATGTCGCAAAGTAGGCGTATCAATTAAAATTGTATAATTAAATGGCGGTCGAATGTGAAAGTCGTTATCGTGGTCGTCCTTGAGGTTTGCGCCTGAGTGATGGTATATAGTGTCGCGATGCTGAGGCGATTGGCGCAATGCAAGGACGACTTCACTTCAGTTGGCTGGAATGAAGGTGCGAAACGACGTAAGGGAATGGAATTCAAGTCGCTTGAAAAGATTAATGTCGAAAATAATCAGAACCACTCCCTAGTTAGCTTTTCGTAAAGAAACAAAAAGGAAGAGGCGTAGTTGTGGATGTTATCGCGAAAATGGTGGTCTCGTTGTGGTGCAAGTGTTTGATGTTGAGAAGGTGAAAGTCTGGGGGAAAGAATGGAGCTGTAAGGGAACGCCAGCGAGCTACGGCAAGCCATAACGACAGCCGAACCTCTTCAAGTGGGGGCAGTGTCGATTCAGCACTTCTGAGTGGCTGGGCGGGCCCTGCCATCTTGCAGCATGTCCCGCTTGGCAGCTCTTGGCATTTAGAGGATAACAGGGCCCAGCTTCAGCCAGTCTCAAGGAAGTATTACACGTCTGACAAACATACGATGCAGGCTGAGATAGGCATTTAGCCTCAGGGCATGCATAGGCAAAATTAGACCTTTCATGCGAAGCATCGTCGAGCAACTTATCAACCTCCTCGAAGTTAAGTGCTCAAGGGCTGCTCGTCAGCTGTACAGTAATCATCAAGAGGGTATCTCAACGTCTCAGTCACTTCACTTCGTATCTGTGAGCACTTTGAAGCTGTGTAAAGTAGTGTTTCCCGACTCGCTTGGATCACAGTTTTCTAACCAACTGCATAATGTTCACATCTTATGTTTCGGTTGAGTCCGTTGCGACCTGCTTACTAGCACGCACTGTTGACCCTTCCAAACTGCACGCTAAGAGCTTCCTGAGAACGAATCTGGATCTGAGAGGCTGAGAGGCTGAGAGCCTTGTGATAAAGTTGTCAAAGTCAATAAGACGTGGGTGGAAAGCAAGGACTAGTAGAAGTATCCTCTCTCCCTTCCTGCTTTACTGGCCAAAAGTAAAAGAGACCACTTCCGGCCTTTCAGCTTCCATATTTCCTGATATTGAACTGAGGCCATCCCAGCTCGGCCTCCTAGCGATCTTATCTCGCCAAGACTTTAGTTCTCCCCCGCGTCACTCGAACTGTCCGATCTCAGTCTTCTTAGGTCTCGGCGCAGGGATAATTGTGCGCCCTGCAGGACGAGGCTGAGCCAGACTGAGCTCTTTTGGCCTCGACATTTCCACAACCGACACCTTGCGAAGTATATCTGCGACCGTCCATTCACCGTTCCGCTCACTTCAACCAAACCTCAATCGTGTCTGGAAACTCTATATATCTCGCGACATCAACAACCAGCACGATACATCTCTCAAAAAAAGCCTACGCGTTTTCACGATCAAGACATCTCACAGCCTGACCCAGCAAGAGACACTCCTAGAATAGAGCCTGTACGGCAAGTTTACGCAACTGCAATCAATAATCTACACTACACCACATACAACCTAAACACGCAAACTTAAAATACGACTTCCCAATAACCTACACCCGACGATAGCGCAATTGTTTTCTGCCAAAATGCCAGGCCACATCCGCAAACCCACTGGCGCACGGGCCGCACCAAGCACAACCAGCCGCCAATCCCCAGCAAAGAAGTCCACCCTCCCAGTCCGCTCCGACCAAAACAAGAAGCCAATCCCACTCTCAAAGCCAGACAACAAGAAGCGCACATCTCCAGATACCTCCACATCTCCCCGTGCGAACAAGAAAGTCCGCGCCGTTGCTCCCCCACAGGCCCAAACTCGCGCACTCGCCCCTCCACTGGCCAATGCTCTCCCAACCTTCCCACCCCGTGGCCCGGAGACCACTCGTGTCCTGCCAGCAAATGAAAATGATTACATGTGGGACAAGTCAGGCATGTTGCCATCCTTGATGGAGAAGTTCAATCTTGTCACCATGCAGATTATCAGCTCGTCTAAGATGTCCGCAAAGATCGCGAGAAGTCTGGACAGCTTGGTGGGGAAGATCAACCTTGCGGACATTAACTGCAAGCCGAATTTGGTCGTCTTGTATGCAAAGGCGCCGACTGCGAGCAAGTTGGTTTCTATCGTCGAGGTGGTTAAGAGGACGGTTGCTGAGGGGGACGGGAGGTGGTGGCAGTACAGTGTCCTGGGACAGGCTATGCAGGTTATCCCGCGGAAAGTGATTAAGCCAGCTGAGACGAAGGCGGGTGCGAAGAGAAGTGATGCGGATATGATAGATGTTGATGGGGACATTGATATCGGCATGGAGAGCGATGATGACGAGGACAGCTATTTTGAGACGATGAAGACGAAGCAGGAGCGCTTGATCGAGGGAACGGATAGAGTTCGCGCTGTGCCGGTGCTTGCTATCTACCTCAGCAGAGTCCCGGTTGAGAAGTTGAAGAACGTCTATGGGGAGCAGACGAACGCTAAGAAGGAGACTGATGGTGGACAGCGTTTAGGTTGAAACACGATGCGACGATGAACGACGTTCGGTGTTTATAAGCGAGTGACGCATACCTGCGCAGATTTTCTGGCCTTCAAGGGCTTTGGTCATCTGCTTGAACCAGGTAGCGCGAACGAGTACAACATCAAAACGATACCCAGCGTATAATCTACGACGAAGACTGCGGTGAAATAGAGACATTCATATTTACGAGACATCGGACCACTAGCATCAGATCGTGGCGTCACATTGAATATGGCAGATGGCAAGCAATCTGGTGGTGGGCAAGAATGGAAGGGGAGCTGTGTCACAGCACCTCATCCAGTGGCTGAAACCACCCATGCTCCTACATGAGGCCAATAACGCTGCCGGTATACTTGACATAGATGTGCCCTAGAACCTGATAATGCTTCCTGGCCACGTCTTCAACACACTATCTGCATCCACTAGTCAGTTGCCTTTACGCGGGTGAATTTTGCGGAGCTTGTTAAACAGTTAGAAGCGAGATTAGGAGACAAATTAAAAATGGTCTCGCTTCAGTCTGGCTCAAGTATGTGAACTTACGTTAACTATGTATACAAAATATGACCATAACAAGCATTTACACATTGGAGGAGCCGCGTTCTAGAAGATGATTTAGAATAAATATTGCTTCATTCTGGCTCAAGATGTATGAGAACTAAAACAACGAGTCCGCCCCAAATGTCGCCTTAACTCCGCTCCACCAGTATTACTCCTATTTATCTCATCTGCCTATTCCTGGCCTCTTTCTCATATAGTGAATCGACCAGTTCAGGAATCCTTCGGTGTAAAAGTGTAACAGGCCACTTAAACAGCGATCCAAATAACACAAATCACAACATCCATGCCCTTATTCTCCCCATCACCATACTTAAAGCTCCACATGCCATCCTTTGCCTCATTCCAGAAAGCCCCCGTGGCGCTGTGCATGCCGCGGCGTCCTGGGTGTTCCTGGATCTTGTTCTTGTCCTCGGACTCGGCGGACGAGATGGTCTTAGATGGGGTGCCCAGGTGCTGGATGATGGTGCTGTTGATGGCGTACTTGTAGGCTGGTTGGCCGCCGGGCGGGGAGGACTCGGAGATAAGGGCTTTGAGGATGAAGTTCTAGGGGTTGTTAGTGTCTGTTTGTTGGCACAGTATTAGAGCAAAGTTGTAGTGGCATAGCTCGACGGTGGCCTAGTCGCAAGAGTGGGCAGGGGAGGGATACATACGATGATCTCTGTGTTCCATTTAGCAGTAAGCGCATGCTCATACTTCTCAGCGCCATCGAAAGCCGCAGCACAGGCATCCTGTGCGATCTGCGTAAGGCGGGTGGCAGAGATTGGCTTAGTCGCGTTAGCTGTGGCCTGATTCTACCTTGGAGGATAGGATGGATGATAGCTCCGCAAGGAAAGCTGCATGAACTTACAGGAGTGGAGGTTCCGAGAGCTTGAGACATGTTTGCTGAAATCCGGTGAAGCTGGAACCTTTGAAAATAGCTCGGAGGTATGTAAAGACGGTGAGTTTTGTTTTGGGGAGTTGTGGACGTGGAGGTGGGAGATGAGGCTACCTCTTGAGATTATGTGAAACTGGAGCTCCTGGCTAGCCTCGCCTGAGCCTCGTCGTGTTTACAGACAGCCCGTGCGGTCGTCGATTTGTGTGCCTGATGTATAAGACACGAAGATACATCTTGAGCCACACAGGTTGCAGAAATGAGCCACACCACGTGTTGAGGTGTTTGGCTTATCGCAATCAAGATCTGGGGCAAAGCTTGGCATGGGTCTGGGCTGCTGCGAGCCATCGGGTTATGGAAGTTGTGATGCAACTTGAACCTCACTACTTACATCTTTAGCTCTTCATCGTTTCAGCACTTCAATTGATAGCGACCGTGTATATCCAACCTTCAGTCGTTTTTTGAATCGCATAACCCCAAGCCCGACTTCATCAATTGCTAAACTCAAGTTGCCGCAAGCGTCATAATTCAAGGAAGTCGCACGACGTCCGTAGGCACAGCGCAACCTCAACTACGACAACAGAGCCCTTCAAACCATCCTCGGACATAACCACTCAATATGTCGAGTCAACCTCTTCTTCAGACCGCTCCGGGTATGTCATTTCCCGCAATACCCCCATCCTGCATCCCATATCCACACATGTTGCTAACCACACCACAGGCAAACGCATCGCCCTCCCAACCCGTGTCGAGCCCAAAGTCTTCTTCGCCAATGAGCGCACCTTCCTCTCCTGGCTCAACTTCTCTATCATCCTGGGCGCCCTCGCCATCGGCATGCTGAACTTCGGCGACCGTCCAGCTTTCATCTCCGCCTTCCTCTTTACCGCGGTGGCCATGGCAACCATGATTTACGCCCTAGTGACGTACCACTGGAGAGCTAGGAGTATTAGGATGAGAGGGCAGGGAGGATTTGACGATAGGCTCGGGCCAAGTGTGTTGGCTGTGCTTGTTGGCGTTGCGGTGGTGGTTAACTTTGTGTTGAGAATTGCGGCTGGTCCGGCACAGGGTGGTGATGGAGCTGGAGGACCAGGACGCCCATAAATGTGCGGTGGAGTTTGGGTTATACAACGAAAATCGTCCTGCTAATTGGACGACTCGTGAAGTCGATGAGGTTCCTAATTCTGTCAAGTAACAGGCGGGCATGGTAGAAGGGTATGCCGGAGATGAGGACCCAGGTCAACGCAGTGGAAGGAGGCAGTACGGGCCATGCGGAGACGAAGATTGAGAACCAGGAACTGAGGTGTACATACACTTGAGATGCATTGGGCTTAGGAGGACGGACGGCGCATACGAGCGAGCGGTCGAGTAAGGAGAGATGAACATCTGTAGCATACCATAGCGAATTCTGTTTTCACTCAAACCCGTGCTTCCGCATGCGTATCTGGCCTTCCACCGCAGCTCGGGCCAAATACTCCAGGGAACCCTCTATCCTGTCGTGCAGTCGGTCAAATGCCGTCGAAATTATAGTCTTCATCGCCAACCGATTTCCTCCGGCTCCACTATATTATGACATGCTTCAACTTTTTTCGTGTTCCAACAGCTGTGCTCTTACCCGGATTCATCCGTGTACCCCAAGATTGTTTACTCCTACATCCTTAAGGCTCGCACCCTCGTTCGCCTTCATTTCACATACGGCTCGACTTCCAAAGATTCGATTGTCCCCTATGTTTTCTATCATGTAAACTGCTTAGTGGATTACTGTCAAATACTTTCATGTCTTCTACACATACAGCAACCTTGGAGACGTGGAAGCTCGCTCAAGAAATGATCTTGTAAAAATTGTGTTTTGTTTATAATTTATAGTAATAAAACAGAACCAAAACCCCAATCCGAACTGGTGTATCGGTAACATATCCGCC